>Ga0209541_10010440_pt1 | contig 14796 bp, 19 predicted proteins | sample RifCSPlowO2_01_FD_184027 | JGI IMG/M metagenome (GOLD analysis project Ga0209541, IMG submission 184027) | Groundwater microbial communities from Rifle, Colorado - Rifle CSP2_plank lowO2_0.1 (SPAdes) (version 2) | ecosystem: Environmental > Aquatic > Deep subsurface > Groundwater | place... | reverse complement strand
TACTCCGCTAAAGCTACGTACCACAAGCGGCACAAATTTCTCAACTTTCAATATCTTCGCCACCGCTTCCGCCGCTCCTATGTTCTCCTTGTTATACTCCCCCGCCAACGCCGGACTAATCTCTTTGAGCCTTGTCTTTGGGTATTTCAGTACCGCGTGTTCCACATTTCTAAACAATCTCATCTTCACCGCCACATATTCTTCCATCGTTCCGTGATAATCCAGATGTTCATGGGTGATATTTGTCAAAACCCCGATCTTGACGTTATATCCCTCTGTTTTATATTGCGCCAGCCTGTGGCTAGTCACTTCTATAACGGCGTGCGTGCACCCAGCGCCTACCATTTGTTTAAACAATTTCTGCATCACGTCCTCATCCGGAGTCGTCACATGGAGTCCCATATTTATCACTTCATCATTAATCTTCGCCCATACTGTAGACACCATCCCGGCCTTAAACCCGGCCGCGCGTAATATTTCATAAATCAAATTCACCACCGTCGTTTTCCCGTCCGTCCCGGTAACCGCGATCACCATCAGCTTCTTCGCCGGATAGCCATAATACAGCACCCAAAACCAACTCCTCACCCACCGAAACGGGTTTTTAATCTTCTCCAAAAAACCTCTCACCCCAGAATTCTACCAAAAGAGCATGCAGGCACGCCAGCAAACAGCGCGCAGGCGGACCCCGCGAGCGAAGCGAAGTGGGATCCGAGCACTGCTTTGCGCGTGCCGAATGCTCAAAGAGCTGCCAGCCACACCCCGAATATCGCCAGCACAATTCCAACGAGCCACGCCCGGGCCACGATTTTCGGCTCCTCCCAACCGGCCAGCTGCAGCCAGTGGTGCACGGGCGCGATCGGAAAAAATCGCTTTTTCATAAATTTCTTACTAAACAGCTGTGCCAGACTGCTTAACCCTTCTGCTATAAACACCCCGCCGATAATAACCAGAGCCACCATCCTCCCTGATAGCAGACCAACGACGGCTAAAGTCGCCCCGAAAGCCAGCCCGCCCATATTTCCCAGCATGATCCGGGCCGGATAGATATTGAAATACAAAAACGCCGCCAACGCCCCCAGCCACACGGCGATAAATACCCCCAGCACCCGGTCCAACCCGGCCAGCGAAATCACCCAGAACGCCAGCAGGCAAATTGTGAGCAGTCCGCAGGACAAGCCGTCCAGCCCGTCCGTAATATCAAACGCGTTGGCAAACCCCACGATCAAAAACGCCGCCATCGGCAAGTACACCCACCCCAGCCGGACAATCCCGAAAAAAGGTACATTTACAAAATTGATCCCCAGCCCGAAATACAATACCGCCGCCGCCGCTCCTCCCACAATCCATTGCAAAATAAATTTGTGCCTCATGCGTAGCCCGAAAAAGCCTGTCCTGGCAAAACCGAAAATCTTAATCAGGTCATCATAAAATCCCAAAGCCGCGAACCCGCCGAATGCCACCAGGAGTGCCGCCACTTCCCCCCACACCGGATGTCCGGAAAACAGGTTTCCGGATACTCCCATCCAACCCAAAACCAGCGTGCACATCACAAGTACCACTCCGGCCACCAGTATTCCCCCGCCCGTCGGCGTGCCGACTTTGCCGGCATGCATCTCCCGGATTTTATAAAAGTTGGCCGTAGCGCTCTTGCGTACTTCCTCCGTCTCTTTTCCCCGCAAAAACCTGAGTCTAAACAGCAAATTTATAAACGGCACAAACAACACCATTGTCACCCCGAATGCCGCCAGCAGCCACCCCAGATAAAACTTCATCGCCAAATTATTGTACCACCCCGATGGTATACTTAGCTTCAAATGACCCCCAAATTCGTCTACGAATCCTATTCGATCGAGGGCAATACCCTGAAGTTTAACTACTCCGCCTGCCTGCCGGCAGGCAGGCCGCTACACCGTTTTACCCACACCGTTACCTTCGAAAACTTAACCGGCCAAATTGACCCCAACCTCGTTTTCCAACTCGGACTAGCTGAAATGTTTTCCTACTGGAAACTCTTCTGCTCACCGGTAATCGAGGTCCGAGCCGGCAGGCTCGCCATGAGCGAAGTCGAATGGTGGCACAAGCTGGCCATAAATGGCATGGGCCAGTATTTTTATGAAAACCAAATCGACTTCACCAAACCGGACTTCCTCAAAATCGTCGCATCAGGTCCCCAACTTACGTCCCACCCCTCACAACCCACAACCAATTCCGTCCTTTTACCGCTCGGTGGCGGCAAAGATTCCATAGTTACCTACGAACTCCTCAAACCTCACTTTGATGTCCGGCCAATTATTGTTTATCCCACTACCCCGGCCAGTGCGAGGATCGCCAATAACCCGATCGTCGTCCGCCGTGTTTTAGACCCCCATATGCTTGAACTTACAAAACAGGGATTGCTAACCGGTCACATTCCCTACTCCGCCGTCCTGGCATTCATATTCTTAATTCCTCAATATAAATACATCGCGGTATCTAATGAGAGAAGTTCCGAGGAAGGCAATGTCGAATACTTGGGCCACACTATCAACCATCAATATAGTAAAACCCTTGAATTTGAAACTGATTTTAATAACTACATAAAAAACACCGGCGTCTCATATTTCTCCTTCCTCCGTCCTTTATACGAGCTACAAATCGCTAAACTTTTCTCCAAGATGCCCCAATATTTCGACAAATTTCGAAGCTGTAATAAAAATCAGCAGCAGGACTCCTGGTGCGGCCACTGTCCCAAATGCGTCTCCACCGCCCTCCTCCTCAAACCGTTTATCTCCAAAGACGAAATAACAAAAATAATTGGCTCATACCCATCCGAATCCGAAATGAAACAACTAACTGTTTCTAAACCCTTTGAATGTGTGTTGACCAAAGCCGAAGCCCAAGCTGCCCTGACCGGCGAGAATCTCAATACCATCCTAACCTCCTGGCAAAATAACCCTAATATGCCTCCTGAATTCGCGAAGATATTAAAAGCAGCATTATGATCCTCGACGAAATTTCAAAATTAAATAAAGTCTTAGTTCTCGGCTTTGCCCGCGAGGGCCAATCCACCTCCAACTTTCTTCACTCAAAATTCCCCGACTTGCAAATTGACCATGCGGATCAAAAAGATGGCCCGGATTACCTCTCGCATCTCACCGATTATTCCCTAGTTATCAAATCTCCTGGCGTATCGCCACACAAACCTGAAATAGTCGCCGCCAAATCCGCAGGTGTCATCTTTACTTCCCACATGCAAATATTTTTTGAAGTCTGTCCCAGTAAAAACACTATCGGCGTCACCGGTACCAAGGGTAAATCAACGACCACTTCCCTTATTCACCACGTTCTCAAAGACCACTTCCCCACCGTCTTGGTCGGCAATATAGGGAAACCAGCCTTAGATTATTTAAATGAAATCACCCCGCAAACCTGGGTCGTCTGCGAACTTTCTTCATATCAACTCATGGATCTAACAGTTAGCCCGCATATCGCCGTCCTGCAAAACATTTACCCCGACCATTTGGATTATCATAAAGATTTTGAGGAATACAAAAACGCTAAATTAAACATCGCCAAATATCAAACCCCAAACGACTACTTGATTACCAAACTAGACATCCCCGATCCTCCGATCCCTAGCCAGCTCCTCGGTTCCCACAATCAACTTAACATCCTGCCCTCTGTAATCATCGGCCGGCTTCTGAAAATTCCCGATGCCAAAATTTATGCAGCCATTAAAACTTTTAAGCCGCTTGAAACTCGATTAGAGCTCATCGCCGAAAAAAATGGCATAAAATTTTATGCCGATACTCTGGCCACTATTCCCGAAGCCACCATCGCCGCCATTGATACTTTGCACCCTGCGACATTAATAGCCGGCGGCCACGACCGCCACCAGGATTATTCCGCCCTGGCCCAAAAGATCATCTCCTCCGGCGTCAAAACTTTAATTTTATTTCCGGCTACCGGCGAACGCATTTTGCAAGAAGTCGAAAAACACCTGGAAGGTGGCCGCATGGACTCCTTCCAGGTGGCCGGGATGCCCGAAGCAGTTGAATTAGCCTTCAAACACACTCCATCAGGTGCAATTTGTCTCCTCTCCCCCGCCGCCCCCAGCTTTACTCTCTTCCGCGACTACCGCGACGAACACGACCAATACAAAAAATCTATTGAGGAATTAGCTGTTCCAAACTAAGTCCGCGATCTTACTTCTTACTTCATCCAGTCCCCCAATATTATCTGTTCTCTTTGGATATTTGCAGTTAGATAACAACACAAACGCCTTGCCCTTTTCTCGATCTGCCACCACCACACATCCGGTAAACCCGGTTTTACCGAAAGCATGTTTTCCGCACGACTTACCCATATACCTGGGTTGGTTGACTTCCCAGCCGAGAGCGTGACTCGCCCCAATATCTACCAACTGGTTAGTTTCCATCTTCATTATTATTTTCTCCGAGAAATATCCTTTATCGCCATCTATTAACATTTCCAGAAATTTTAATAAATCCCCAGCTGTAGTAAACAAACCAGCATTCCCCGGCACAAATTTTTTCTGCAGGATAAATGCGCTTTCATCGTGAACCTCACCCTGAATTACACCGCCCCGCCATGCACTTATTTCCGTCGGTACAATATCTTCTATCTTAAATTTCTTCAACGGCCAAAATGTTGTTCTCTGCATTTCCAAGGGTTCAAAAAAATATTTCTCCCCTAATTTATCTAACGAGTCCCCCATAATTCTCTCAATCACCAACCCTAACAAAATACTTGATGCATTTGTATAAAAGAATTCCTTACCCGGGGGACCGTTAAACTCAGCCGTCAAAATCATTTTTAATATTTCATCTGGAGTCTCGTCTTTATGATCAGATAACCTAAAGCCAAATTTCATCGTCTGCGTCAACAAATGTTTTATCAGAACTTTATCTCGATCCGAGTTATTAAATTCCGGTAAATACTTTATCAACTGATCCTTCTCACTTAATTTCCCATTATCAATTAACCACAACGCCAAACTGGCAGTCGGAATACACTTGGTTACCGACGCCACATCAAAAATCGAGTCTTCTTTCACAACAGATGAATTATCATCGTAAGTAAACCGTCCCGCGGGAATAATCTGTTTTTTCCCGCTCTTATCAACAATTCCCACCACAACACCCGGAAATAACTTTTCAACGATCGCTTGCTCCAACAATCGCTTTATTACATCACTCATTGGCAAATTATAACCCACCCAAATTCTAATTCCCTTTATGCAACTGACTATGTGTCCCGATAGCCGCGAACAAAATGAAATCTTTACTTACTTCCTTAAAAACCACCCTCCAATCCCCCGTCACGTTAAAACTCCTGCATCCTTTATATTCACCCGTTAAAGCGTGGTTGTTTAGTAGCGGATGAAATACATCATTCTTAAACAACTCAAACCTTTCCACAAAAGCGGTTCTTATCTCCTTTGGGGCTTTTTTGAGCTGTTTTACAAACTTTCTGCCAAAATCAACTCGCATTCTTTTTCAGCCACTCCGAAGCCTCATCGGCAGATTTAAAAGAATAAGTCTTTCCCAACCGCAAATCCTCCTCTGCCTCCCTGATAACCGATTTCAGATACTCGCTCGGCTCTTCCACATTGGAATAATAAACAGTTTTTGTTTTAACTAAATTCTTCAGGTATGCGTTTATCAATGAACTCAAGTTAAAACCCAAATCCTCAGCCACCCTCTGGGCAGCCAGTTTCAGCCGGGCATCCGTCCTGATATTAATCACGCTTGCATCCATATATACATAGTATATACAATATCCACACAGTGTCAAGAGGTATATAATCACCTGGATGACCCCCCCTATTTCCTCGCTCAAAAATATTAAAAAAATCCACTTCATGGGCATTGGGGGCTCGGGCATGTCTGCCGTGGCCCAGATTGCCCACGCCCAGGGTTACGAAGTCTCCGGCTGCGACCTGAATCTTGATACTCCTTATATCGACAAAGTCAAAAAACTAGGAATTCCGATTTTTTCCGGTCACACCGAAAAACATTTAGAAAATATCGATATTTTGGCCGTAACTCCAGCTGTTTTTTTTCAATCTACCCACAACCCAGAACTCACTACCGCCAAATCCCAAGGAATCTTAATGACCTGGCAGGAATTTATGGGCAATTATCTCCACAAAAACAAGTTTCTGATCTGCGTCGCCGGAACCCACGGTAAATCCACGACCACCACCATGGCCGGACTGCTTCTGGAAGCCGCCGGATTTGATCCCACCGTCGAAGTCGGTGCCACCGTCCCCGCCTGGCACAGCAATGTCCGTATTGGCCAAAGTAAATATTTCATTAGCGAGGCGGACGAATTTTATGACAATTTTTCTTCATACAAATCTGACGTCATTATCTTAAACAACATCGAAATGGACCACCCTGAATACTTCCACACCACAGATCGTCTACTTCAATCATTTCAGAAATTTATAGATCACCTCAAAACCGGCGGCACTCTGATTTACAATTCCGACTCCCCTCTTATTCACAAACTCAAGCTGCCCAAAAATTCTATCCCATATACTTTATCTGAATTTAAATTAGAACTGAACGTCCCCGGCAACCACAACAAGTCCAATGCCATGGGCATCGTCAAATTAGCCCAATTACTCAAATTAGACCAATCAGTCATTTCAAATACCCTCAAAAATTTCACCGGTATAGATAGAAGAATCCAATTTTTGGGCGAAAAAAACGGCATCAAAGTTTACGACGACTACGCCAACCACCCCTCCGCCTTCGCAGCCAGCATCGCCGGCGTCAAAGAGCTAAATCCCAAATCAAAAATCTGGGCTGTTATCGAACCCCACACCTTCTCTCGCCTCAAAGCCGTACTTTCGGATTTACCAGCATCAATTGCTCAAGCAGACGAAGTTATCGTCTCCAAGATATTTGCTTCCCGCGAGACCGACCCCGGCGATTTTTCCGGAGCTGATATTGCCAAAGTGGCCGGTGGCAAATACATTCCCGAGTTTTCAGACATAGTTTCCACCCTAAGGGTGGAAAGCCATCCCGGCGACGTCATTTTGGTCATGGGTTCCGGCGATTCCTACAAACTCTCCCTCCTGATTCTGGAAAACCTATAAACCCGCTTCCTAAAAAAGTTTTCTCTTCTTCTCAAATTTTGCCAAATCACCCTCTCCTAATGCAATTCTCATCGATCTAAATCCGGTATCCAAGGGCTTTCCATTTAAAGTTTGGACGTGAGACGCAGGTTTGGTATACACATTTCTTTGCCATTCCTGACAACCTGTTAGTATCTTAAATTCCAAATTTTCGGGTGAAACAATCACGACGTCACCTTTCGTATCATCTTCTGCTGGAACTATTTCTTCCACTCTAAACATGCTCTTCTCCGTAGGAATCACACGGGGATCAACCCATTCCCTTTGTCTCCAATCCAATCCACTAGACGCGGGAGCTGGATTCATACTCCTCTCTCCCCACGCAGGACCATAGCTAGCATCGGATCTCAAACCAGCTTGATATGATCTGCTAAGTTGTCTATTAAAACTTCCGGTTGATTCAATATCCGCTTCTCTTTGCCTAGTCAGTTCCCTCAACAGCCTCTCCTCCTCGTTCTTCCCCTCCTCTGTAAGCTCCACCTGCAGTTCTGGCCGCCCATCCTCAGCACCCTCCCCAACATAATGCACCCGTGATTTTTCATCCTCCCCCAACGGCCCCCGTGCGACCCTCTCCACCAACCAAAACCCCTTATGCCCATAAGTCACGCCCACAAACTTTATCCTGTCTCCCAGTTTTAATTTATCAGCTGTCAACTCTCGACTCTCTTTACCTCCAAAAATTGGCACATTGTGATTATACTCCTACAGACTCTCCCACCAAATCCTCGAAAATCTCTAAAGTCCAAACACTATCTTCAACTTCTTGCTCACCTCCGCCTCCAAAGCTTTGGACAATGCTCCCAATTCTCCCTGAATACTCGCCGCTTCCACACTTGTCAATTTATAAAACTTAATTACCGAATCATGCATTAGCCCTGTTTCTAAAAAACCTTTATCGCCCCTGGACAAAATCACGTCTACATCCAAAACTTCATCCTTCTTTGTTGTCACATACGCCAAAACAACAGTTTTATGTTTCCCCGTTGGCTTCGACAACATCAGTGCTGGACGTAATTTCGTATTCTCAGGCTCGTCTATAAATGGAAACTCCACCAATACAAACCTATGCATGGTCATTCCAATTCACCGGTTTGAGCTTTTTCAAATCATAATTTACCGGCTCACTGTCATCCTTTGTCACACCGAATACCCTTGACGCCTGAAGCATTAACTCCCGGGGAGTCACTTCGCTGTCGTCATAAACCGCCTGCCCGGTCAATTTCCGTCTCACTCGCACAACCTCCCGTCCGATAGCTACTTTTGCCACTTCAGCCTTTGTCAATGTAGGATACTCCGCACTCAACAGCAACTCCAATCCGCTGTTTAAATCATCCGTCAGAGATAGCCTCAAAGTGTTCACAGCAATCATTATATATCCATAAGTGCCATTTGTCAAATCCGTGTATAATGTTTTAGCATGGCTCAATATCTGGTTACCGGCGGAACACCCCTGACTGGCCATGTAGCTATTTCCGGCAACAAAAACTCCATTCTCCCCCTTCTGGCAGCCTCAACTATCGCTTCCGGCCCGATTACCCTAACTAACGTCCCCGGCATCCGTGACGTAACCGTCATGTCCGAGATCCTTACCTCTTTAGGCGCCAAGATCACCCGTTCCGACTCCACTTTAACTATCGACCCATCCGGCATCAAATCATCCACTATCGACCCCGCCCTATCCCAAAAACTGCGCGCCTCAATCATTCTCCTGGGCCCGCTTCTGGCCAAATTCGGCCGGGTTTCCCTGGGCTTTCCCGGCGGCGACGTCATCGGCAAACGGGCCATCGGTACCCACCTCGATGCCCTAACCAACTATGGCTGCCAGCTGGAAATTAACGACAATATAATTACCGGAAAATACTCATCCAAACCTACTAAATCGGTAGAAATTTTTCTTGACGAAGCCTCGGTCACCGCCACCGAAAACGCCCTCATTTTCGCCGCCGTCCAGCCCATAACTACAACTATCGATAATGCCGCCTGCGAACCCCACGTCGTCGACCTCGCCAATTTTTTAGCCAAACTTGGGGCCAAAATAGACGGCATCGGCTCCAACCGTCTGACCATTACCGGGACGGCTTCACCTAAATCGGCAACTTTCCCCGTCGGCCCTGATTACATCGACGCCGGAACTTTTGCGATAGCCGCCGCCGCCACCCATGGCAACATCACTCTCTCCCCGGTCAACCGGCAGGACATGCGCATGATCCTTCTTTATCTTTCCCGTTTCTGCATTGATTATTCCTGGCCTGCGCCGGACACGCTGCAAATTTCCGCCGCGTCATTAAGCTGTGACCCGGAAAAGCTTGGTATTCGCCAAAAATTCCAAACCCGTCCTTGGCCCGGCTTCCCCACCGACTTGATGAGCCCGCTTATTGTCCTGGCTACACAAGCTACTGGTTCCGTTTTACTTCACGACTGGATGTACGAAACCAGAATGTTTTTCACTGATAAATTAGTCAGTATGGGCGCCAATGTTACTCTCTGTGATCCTCATCGCGTCATCGTCACCGGCCCCTCACTTTTGCGCGGCCGCCACACCGCTTCTCCGGACATCCGGGCCGGCATGTCCCTGCTCATCGCCTCATTGGCAGCTACCGGCGACAGCGTCATCGACCACGCCGAACTCATCGAACGCGGCTACGAAGACCCCGTCTCCCGCTTCGCTTCTTTAGGCGCCAAAACACAACGAACTGAAGACCATTCATGAAAACATTAGTTCAAATATCTATCTATTTACTCCTTGATATTATATTTATTCTATCAACCGTCAACTTTCTGTCACCATATAAACCTTGGATGAAAACTTTATACCCCACCCTACTTTTTCTCATACCCCTCACACTCACCTCGGCACTAAACTTTCTTCTAATCAAAATGGGTTGGAAAAAATTCATTCTCTTCCAAATAATACTTATCTTTATACTAGCTCGGTTCGCCAATCTGGCTTTTGGAGTTGTATTACTATAAAAATGGCCGATTTGTATCCCTACAACACCCTGCGTGTCCATGCGAAATGCAATAATTTTTTCGAAATTAATTCAATTAACGAATTAACAAATATCAATTTAACAGATCAATATATATTTTTAGGCGCCGGAGCCAATATTTTATTCACCAAAGATTTTCCCGGCACGGTCGCCAAAATAAACTTTTCCGGCATCAAAGTTATCAAAGAAACCGATTCCGAAGTTTTTGTTGAAGCCGCCGCCGGCCAGAACTGGCACGAATTGGTCATGTGGTCTGTCGACCACAATTTGTCCGGTCTGGAAAACATGGCCCTCATCCCCGGCACAGTCGGCGGCGCGGCCATTGGCAACATAGCCGCATATGGCGGCAACCAGGAAGATGTCATCGTCAATGTTCAAACCCCAAATCTCAAAATCCAAAAGTCTGAATGTCAATTTTCATATCGCCATAGTTATTTCAAAAACCACCCCGAATTGTTAATTACGTCTGTCATGTACCGTCTTTCCAAAAATCCCCTCCCCGACACGTCCTATCACGACCGCTACACCTCACTTGCTGCCGAACTGGCCAAAATCGCCACGCCTCCTTATTCTGCCAAAGACATCTCCCAAGCCGTCATCAATATACGCAAATCCAAATTACCCAACATGGATCAGGTCGGCACTGCCGGCTCCTTCTTCAAAAACCCGTTAATTTCAAAAGATAAATTCCAACATCTATCATCAAGCATCCAGAATCTTCAATGGTACCCCTCCGAAAAACTTTCTTATCATGATGAAACCCAAATCCCCGAAACCGTCAAAATCCCCGCCGGTCGGCTATTAGATGAGCTGGGCTGGAAAGGCAAAACCATTGGTCATGTATCCACATCTCCAAACCAAGCTCTATATGTGATTAATCTCGGCGGCGCCACCGGCCAAGAGATTTATGAGTACGCCGAACTCATGCGCGCAGACATCAAAAAGAATTTTGATATGGATTTAGAATACGAGATCCAGATAATCTAGTTCCCTAAAGCTTTTATCATCTTCTCATCCACAGAAATCAGTCCGCACTTTTCAACTACTGTCAGTTCCAGCACGTAACAGTCCACAATACTTAAACTTTGTTTATCCCTATACCTAAATAGGGTATTTAATATCAGCTTTCTATCATAAACCAGTTTCGGCTGATCAAGTAAACTGGTCAACCAGCTAAAAATTTCCGCTCTTTCTCGATCGTAGACGCTTTCCAACACATAAACAGTCTCAAAAATAACTTCTATCGGAACAACCACTTCATCATATCTCTTTATAGCTTCGTCCAACGTCCTGTCACCACGTTCCAGATATCCCACCACCACGCTAGTATCAACTATCCCTTTTGCCATTCTGTTTCAAAAATCTCTTATACCTTTCAGTATACATTTCCGTCCTTAACTTTTCCAACCTGGCCCGAGTTAATTTTGGCTTTCCCTTGGCATACGGTCTCAATATCCCTCTCAACTCTCCCCAACTTAAGCTCTTCCTCATTTTAATTTCTTTCCAATCGGAAGAATAAGGGAAAAATGTCAACTTATCACCCGCTGCCAAACCCATCCTTTTACGCACCATCACCGGTACTGTTACCTGTCCCTGGCTCGTTAACGTCGCCTGCAACATAATATGTTTATACCATTCCCATTAACTTTTGTCAAACCTCATTAATGTTCGGGCATCGCTAAACTTGGACTACCAAAAGAAGGACCATCCCTCCAACTAAATTTCTTAGAGACTTGCGTCAAGGCACTAAATAAAATTGCTTGGATTTGGTTTACTATATACGAAGTCCAGCAACCTAAACCTGGAAAATACAAGATTGGAGTAAAAGGAACCCATTAGTCCCGTACCCCCTCCTCCCCCAACCAATCCCACCCGAACTTCGCCCATTTAGCTATAATAGTATCTGTATGCAACTAGATATTCTCCGTCTCTGGCTTGGGCCGCTACCTAAAGAAGAAATTTTCCCTGAGAAAAAACCTAATTTCTTTCTTCATTGGTTCATACATCCGGTCAAACGCCGCCTGGCCAAATATTACTTACTGATCCTTCAAAAATTCTTCAGTTTGACTGTCATCGGAATTACCGGTTCCGTTGGCAAAACCACCACTAAAAAAATGCTCGAGGCTATCCTCCCCAACTGCGTCGCCACCGCAGACAATATTACCTCCACCTTTAACATTCCCACCACCATCCTCCAAACTCCCCCCTTCACCAAATTTCTTATTCTGGAAATGAGCATCGAATATATCGGTGACATGGATTTCTATCTCTGGTTAGCCCAGCCGGATATCGCCGTCATCACCCCCATCAATCTCACTCATACCGCCTATCTTAAAGATCTGAAAACAATAACATCCGAAAAACTCAAAATCGGCAAATATGCCAAACACGTGATCACATACAAAGACGTCAAAGCCAAAGGATTCGAAATAAATAAAGCCCTAGTCGCCAAAGTCGCCCAACTTCTCAAGATCCCGGCAAATCTTGGTTCATTTACTCCTCCCCTCCACCGGATGAATTTTATCAATCTAAAAAGCGGCAGCGTTTTAATCGACGACTCATACAACGCCAACCCATTAGCCACAAAAATCGCCCTTGAAGCGCTAGTTTCCCAGGCCAAAAAACACAAAAAAACTCCCGTCTTCGTCTTTGCCCAAATGAACGAACTCGGCCAATACGAAAAAAGTGCTCACGAAGAAATCGGAAAACTAATTAAAAAATTAAAAATTAATAATTTATTTTGTCTCGGCCCCGCAACAAAACACACTATCAAATCAGCGGGGTTCGGCCAATATTTCAACTCCCAAGAAGAACTTTATAAAAAACTAACTAATTTACTAGACGCTAGTCACTGTACGCTAATCAAAGGGTCCCGTTCCTGGCACCTGGAAAACCTGGTGGAAAAACTCACTTCTTCGCCGCAATAATCTTCCTTTTTAATTCCTCAATTTCTTTGAGCAGATTCAGTTTCCTTACATACCACACATGCTGGTCGGACGCCACGAGCTTTGCCCCTTCATTCTCCCGGTAGTCATCCCCAAAATCGGCCGCGATTCTCTTCTCCCTGATTCTTTCCGCCTCCACCACTTCCAGCTCGTGCAGCTGGCTCCTCAATTTCTTCAATTTTTCTTCCAGTTCTTTCAGTTCCATAATCCGGGCATTATCCCACTCGCCATTGACTTGCTTCAAGCCCGGTAGTACAATTTAGACTGTAAGCTGTTAATAGACAGCTATAGAGGGGTCTGGAGACCCATACCACCTGCGGGTGGTTTTTTTATTCAGTCTTCCGTGGGAAAATCGGTCACAATCCGTCTAATAATCATGGCACTTAAAGAAAAAAGGGGAGAAACCTCTATTAAACCATCAGATCTTGAGCTCATTGGCTCTAATTCTCAAAAGCCACCAACTCAACCAAAAGAACCAACGCCTCCGCCAACCCCAGCTAATCCAAACCAAAAAGAAACCGAGTTTTTCGAATATAGCGACCACCTCTAAGAAATACCCCACACCCTCAACCCAGCGACTTCCTCAAAATGTCCATCATTTGTCACCAACACCGCCCCGTTTTCCATCGCCTGCGCCGCGATCCAAATATCATTTGTGGGGATCGGCTTCCCCTTCTTTTCCAAACCTTCTTTTATCAAAGCGTAATGCTTGGCTGTTTCCTCACCAATCTCTATAACTTCAATTGAATTAGAACCACAAAATTTTTCCAACCATCTCATATTTTGCTGTTCTCTGTTTCCCTTTCTAAATCCGGAAAATAACTCTCCTAGTACAATCGGCGACATAAATATTTTCTGGCTCTTCTCAATTTTTTCTATCAAATCCGAATCGGCGTCATAAAGTCTCCTATAGACATTGGTATCAAGAAGTATCCTTTTCATTTCCAATCCTCTTTATCAATTTGCTCAAACGCCTCTTCAATATATTTATCAAACTTCTTCCCTTCTTCTTTTGTCCATAGTCCCTTCATCCACGACAAATCCCTATATTTTTTTCCCCTGCCTAATCCATAAGAATCTCTCAACTTTGTTTTAGCCGTAGTATTTATACTCCAACCTCGACTAGTAGCCTCCGCTACCAGTTGCATATACAAGTCGTCATCAATCCGATGCAAAGTCAAAGAATGAGTATCCATGGTTCATATTGTAAATCATCTTGAACCATCTGTCAACTCCCCTTCGTCAAACTATCCAAAAATTCATCATTATTCTTTGTCTTCTTCATTTTGGCTATCAGAAGTTCCGTTCTTTCGTCTTCGCCCAGTAGATCCAGCATCCGCCGCAACTGCAGCACTTTAGTCAACCGGTCTCCCAGCAATTTTTCCTCGCCTCTTGTTCCCGAAACCAGCAAATTAAACGCCGGATACACCCTGCGATCCGCCAGTCTGCGATCCAGGTGCAGTTCCATGTTTCCAGTTCCTTTAAACTCTTCATAAATCAGATCATCCATTCGCGACCCGGTATCAACCAGACACGTCCCGACTATAGTCAGACTGCCTTTTTCTTCCACGTTCCTTGCCGCCCCGAAAGCTTTCTTGGCCGGATAAATTGCTTCTGCCGAAAAACCCCCCGAAAGCATCCGCCCCGACTGCCCTCCGATCAAGTTATACGCCCGGGCTAACCGGGTAATCGAGTCCAAAAGTATAAACAC
>Ga0209541_10010438_pt1 | contig 14797 bp, 11 predicted proteins | sample RifCSPlowO2_01_FD_184027 | JGI IMG/M metagenome (GOLD analysis project Ga0209541, IMG submission 184027) | Groundwater microbial communities from Rifle, Colorado - Rifle CSP2_plank lowO2_0.1 (SPAdes) (version 2) | ecosystem: Environmental > Aquatic > Deep subsurface > Groundwater | place... | reverse complement strand
ATCCTTCGATCATGATGTATGCCCCCATATCCTCGTTATTGACGCGCAACCATACAGGTTCCGCTTTTGGGTGCATAACATTCAATTTTTTTGCAATATGATCCCACAAAAATACCTTGATCCATCCTTTATCCTCGCCGATAAATAAACGGAGAGTTGTCAAATCACCAACTGGCTTGTCTTGCGGCAAGTTAATCTGCCATGATTTTTTTAGCGCATTCCAGTGATTAGGCGAATTTCCACGATAACGAATTTTCGCGTCATTTGTACTGTAATCTCCATAACGGAATTCTGCCTTAATCGAATTTTTAAATTCTTCATATAGTCGGTTTTCTTCTGGATAATCAGGAAGATTGTTTATAAGGTTGAATTGGTCATTACGGCTTAACGTAATTTCAAAAATCGGCAGGGTGTTTTTGGCAAACGCGCCGCGTACGATATAGGGGATATCAATTATTTTCTTGGCCGATCTCCATGCGGGGGCGAAATGCCGGATAATGGGATTGGGATTTGAGGAAATATCATCGAATCGTGCGATAATATCTGGCAGAATTTGCCTTGATAAAATCCCCAAGGTTGGTAGGATTAATATTAATAAGACTAAGAAAATTGTTAGAAGGCGCTTCATTGTAACTTATGGATTTAATAAATTTAACACCGATAAAAAGGCGAGTCAATAATCGTGAGGAAGATAGGCCGTTTAGCTGGTGGATGTATGTAGGTCTTTTCATGATTTCAGCGGCTACTTTAATGCAGGAGGTTGTTCTTACTCGCATTTTTAGTGTAACAATGTGGTATCACTATGCGTTTATGGCTGTCAGCATAGCACTTTTTGGTATGACGGTCGGGGCTATGATTGTATATTTGTATCCATCATATTTTTCACAAGAGAGGGCAAAGCACCATTTAGCGCTATTCAGTCAATATTTTTCTATTTCAATAATACTTAGTTTTCTTACACAGCTTTCGATTCCATTCATCCCATTTAAAAGTGCGGCAGCAGTTTTTGTTATTCACAATTCGATTATTGGTCTATATGCAACAATTTTTTTGTGGTCTGTAATTTCAATTCCATTTTTATTCAGCGGCATTTGTATAACAATAGTTCTTACGAAATTTCCTCGTTATGTAAATAAGCTTTATGCTTTCGATCTTATGGGGGCTGGCGCTGGAGCTTTTGGCCTCTTATTATTACTTGAGGTGATGGATGCGCCTACTGCAGTTGTAGCAATAGCTTTTATTGCAAATGTAGGCGCTTTATTTTTTACATTTGAATTAAAATCAAATAATCTCGTATATAAGAAAGTTATCTTTGCAAGTGTACTTGCAATAATTTTGATAATTAATTTTGTTTCTGTTTCGATTAATTCACCGAAACAATTTCAGAAAACGGCCTCCGATATAAATTTGCTTGTTAACAACTTTCCATATATCCGCTTAACGTGGGTAAAGGAATCACTCGATGGAATCCATGTTTACGAAAAGTGGAATAGTTTCTCCAGAATTGTGGTCGATCGCGCAAAGCCCTATATACCAAAAGGTAGTTCTAGAATTAGCAGCGCATACTCATCAGATAAGTCTTTCGATAGATTGATGATTACAATTGATTCCGTAGCGGCTACCCCGATTTTTAAGTTTCTTAATAATATAAAAGAATTTGATTTTTTTAAGTACAGTATTGCGGACATTGCTCACCAGCTAAGACCAAGCTCCGACGTTTTAGTTATTGGGAGTGGCGGCGGTCAGGATATCTTATCTGCGCTTTATTTTGATCAAAAATCAGTAACCGGCGTTGAGATTAACGAAGATGTGATGGGTGCCTTAGCGGCTTTTGGAGAATTCGCTGGGCATATAGAAAAAAATCCTAAAGTGATGTTTGTAAATGATGAAGCCAGAAGCTTTATTGCCCGCTCGGAGAAGCAGTACGACATAATGATGATCGCATCTATTGACAGCTGGGCTGCCACTGCTGCTGGGGCTTTCGCTTTAACAGAGAACTCACTTTATACGGTCGAAGCATGGGAAACTTTCCTGGAACATCTTACTGATCGCGGTGTTCTTACTGTTACGCGTAGACACTTTGTAAAGAGCCCCGGGGAAATTTATAGGATGACTTCAATTGCAAGAACAGCCCTTGAAAAACTAGGCATTGATAATCCCAAGGATCATATAATTGTCATAAGCAATTTAGTTGAGGATGGGAAAATAAATGAAATCGGGTGGGGAAACATTATTGTAAGCAAGAAACCATTTTCTGGCGAAGATATTGCGAAGCTAGGAAAAATAATCTCGCAGATGAATTTTATACCTACGCTTGTGGTTGGTAAATCGGACGATGAAATATTGGGAAAAATTATAAATACAGATGATCTTTATACGTTTGCGAATTCGTATCCAGTAAATATTGCTCCATCAACAGACGATAATCCGTTTTTTTTCCATATGTTAAGATTTAGAGACGTTTTTAATAAGACTCTTTTTGACAGTGATAGGTTCGGAATTATCGATCAGGGATCAAATGCTTTCAATATGCAGGCCGTCTCCGTATTGGTTTTGCTTTTTATAATAATATTGTTTCTGAGTTTTATTGCCATTATTTTGCCGCTTTTGTTGAGGATTAAACAAGTGCCTATTAGACAAGCATGGCCACTGTTTGTGTTTTTCGCCAGCATCGGATTCGGGTTTATGCTTATTGAGATTTCACAGATGCAGCGCTTGATGATATTTCTCGGTCACCCGACGTATGCTTTGTCTGTTGTGCTTTTTTCTTTGCTACTTGCCGGTGGAATCGGCAGTTATATATCCGGCAAGATCGGCGGTAGCATTAAAGAGAAGATTCTTATATTTGCCGTGCTGCTTTTAATAGTAATAATTTTTGGCTTTGCAACACTTCCGTTGATAAGAATGTTTGAGGCATATTCGATTTTTGTGCGAGTGCTTGTGGCGATCGCTGTACTTACGCCTCTAGGTGTTTGTATGGGGATGCCTTTTCCGCTTGGCATGAAAACTGCCTCCATATCATATCCCAGATTAACTCCATGGTTTTGGGGTATTAACGGAGCAACTTCTGTTACTTCTTCTATCCTTGCAGTTTTTCTTGCACTTTTTTGGGGAATTTCATCTTCATACTGGCTTGGGTTGTTCTTTTATATTGTAGCATCATTGTCACTTGTATTTTTTATATTGAAACCAAGAAGCCATATACCGACTTAATAAGATTTTCAATCTTTGCCGCTCTAAAAAAATCTGGTAGAAGAGCGCTTGTCCGTTCAACACATTTGTGGTAAAAGAAACATCTCGTATAGTTATATTAGATGCATGTTCGAAACAAGACAATTTTTAGCAAAACTTGTTAAAGATGCCCCAGATTTGTTGGATGCAACAATGGATTCGGGCAAAATTTATCCTGCCGTTCTAGCTGCTCGTATGATTGGTTCTTGGCCGCAGCATTTAGAGGCCGAGGGCATTGAGTTTTTGGATAAACTTTGTCGCAAAATTAATGTTGCTAAAACACTGTCGGAATATTACGAGCCCGATTGGAAAAAATCCGCCGGTGCTGTGTCAATGTCGACCCAGTCCTGGCCAGTCATATTAGCAGTGTTGCTATCCTATCCTGTGCGGGGGGATGATCATTATAAAGGTAGGACATTAAAATATCTTAACGCTGTATACACTGCCTTTGCTATACTTGTTGGCGCGGAAGACATTCCTTATATTTATAGATTTAAAGATTGGGCCGAATATAAACTAGCAAAGATTATTGAGGAATGAAAACATTGCCAATCACCATCCTTATATATGATGGACCCATCGCCAGGATGTATTTAGCGCGTCTATACCAAGCTGGATTTCGTCCGGCAGCAATTTTGTTAATGGTTTTAAATCGCCACCCAGCAACAGGTAGGAATGTTGCTCGATGGCTACCATCTAAATTTAGGCAGGTGTACGCCGAAAGAAATCAAGAGGCGTCATTAAATTACTGGCCGCGCTTTATTCGCAGATCAAGGCCTGATTTATTTGAGATAATATGTGATGGGCTAGGAAAAATATATCGAGGGGCCGATATACTGATCGGTGAAATGCTGGGAATCGCGCATTACGAAAAATATGCAGATGTGGTCGAGAGGGCTTTTATAAACGGCCTTGGTGATGATACCCTCGTATCCTCCCTGCAGACACTTAAGCATAAAACGGTTTTATTTACGGGTGGCGGTATTATGCCCGGCAAATTATTTGATGTCCCCGGGGTTCGATATATCCATGTACATCCGGGCAGGCTTCCAATGATTCGTGGTGCCGATGGTTTGCTTTGGTCGGTACTTGTTCGCGGGCGTCCCGGTGCCAGTTGTTTTTATATGGATTCCGGGTTGGATACGGGAGAGATTATTCTAGCGGATGACGTCTCACAAATTAGTTTTGATATTAGTAATATACCTCGGCCTGATAATCAAACACTCTATCGTGCGCTGTTTTCTTATTATGACCCATTGTTGCGTGCTGACTTTCTCGCGAATATGCTCTCAAACGCAAAGTGTGCTGATATATCTGTATTGCCGAGTACTAATCAGAACGAGAAAGATGGCATCACGTACCATTTTATGCATGAGAAACTGCGCGATGAGGCGTTAAAGAAACTATTTATTACATAAAAACGTATAATCAATGAAGCAGAATTATAGCCATTTTTATGAAAAGTATTCTTATCTCGCGCCAGTTATTTTCGCTAAAGATATCATTTTGACTCGTTCTTCCGCAAGGAGAATATCGCTCGTAAATCGCTTACATGATTACGTCGGCTTCAAGGGAAATAGCAATCTTTTTAATTTGCATAGGAAGATTAATAATCGCCTATCTACATTTTCAGAAAGCTGGTCAAGTCATGATTATGGAGAGGGATATTTCTATCAAAGTTTCGATGCGGTTGGAATAAGCGGGCTTCGTGATACGCGGGCACGTATTGAAGAAATGAATATCAGAAACCTTGTCGTTGACAAATCAGTTATTGATATTGGGTGTAATGCGGGGTTTGTTTCTTTGGCTGTTGCTGATATGGCGCGACAAGTTATCGGGTTTGATATTCATCCGGGGTTAATCGATATTGGTATCTTGGTGCAAAAATATTTGAAACTCAACAATGTGCAATTGACTGCTTCTTCGTTTGAGAATTTTGTTGTACAAGAACCAGTTGACGTTGTTCTCTCTCTGGCAAATCATTCGACGTATGACGGTAATACGAGACAGTCTGTCAAAGATTACTTTGGCAAGTGTCAACTTTTGCTCAAGCCGGGAGGGTGTATGTTATTTGAGTCTCATCATCCCCAATACGAAAACAAGGAATCGCTGGAAAAGGTATGTGAAGTTATGAAAGATTTTTTTACTATCCATGAGCGCATGAGTTTGCAGCGCGGGACTTTCTTCGATCGCGGTCGGACTTTTATAGTTGCTGGGCGCAAATAGGATGTTATGTCAATAAAAAAAGGATTTAAAAAGGTTGTGTATACTGTCGTGGTGGGCGACCTATTTCATTTTGGGCATCTTAAATTTTTGCATTTTGCGAGATCTCTTGGGGATTATTTGATTTGTGGAGTTATGTCTGATGATGCGGCTGAGGCGCATATGAGAAGGCCTATAGCAAATTTGGAAGACAGGATGGGTATATTTAGCAACCTTGGTTTTGTTGACAGGGTAATCCCACAATTTTCTAAAGATCCGATCGAGAACCTGCGAAATATCCACCAGGAATTTAATCAAGCAGAGATCGTCGTTGTATATGGGAGCAACTGGAAAGCAATTGTTAGCCAGGAATATATTGCATCCATCGGCGGACGCGTAGTGAGATACCCAAGTTATTACGATAAATTGTCTGATTACAATATTATGAGGTATCTCTTAAGCCAGCATGATAGTGAGTTTAAAAATCATATAGAATTTTTAGATTATTTTAAATTGGGACAGTTTTTTCAAGAAGAAACACATCGTGGTGAAAAGTTTCCACTCTCAACTAAAGCCAATACATTATTGGCACTCCAGCCGTTATTGAAAAAATCAAGTGTAGAGCAAATGATTATTTTTACGGAGAGCGAGTGGGAAACAGGCCCTGATGCATTGATATGGAAAATAAGAGACACATTCTCTCACGATACCGTTATTGTACGGAGCTCATCTTTTCATGAAGATACTTTGCATGCATCCATGGCCGGCGCGTTTGAGAGTATATTGGATGTAAACGCGGACGATCCGGAGGCCATTAAAGAAGCTGTTGCCAAGGTTATTGCGTCTTATCATATTGCAGGTCTGAGTCAACCTAACAATCAGATATTGATTCAAAAACAATGCGAGGATGTTCTGATCAGCGGTGTCATTTTTACAAGGGAGATTGAGACAAATGCACCGTATTATGTAATAAATTACGACGTTACAGGTAAAACCGATGCAGTTACTGGCGGACTGGAAAGTAAATCAATAAAAATATATCGTTTTACAGATCCGCAAAATTATCCGGATTTTTTAAAGTCGTTGAAGGAATCTGTCAAGGAGATAGAAGAAATAATATCCCATATAAGTCTTGATATAGAATTCGCAATCAAGAAGAACGGTCAGGTAGTTATTTTTCAAGTGCGACCATTATCAGTAAATGCCGCTCACGACTACATAGAAAATATTAAAACCAAAAAAAGGGTTAATGAGTTGCACAAGGAATTTCAAGATATCATAAAGAGAAGGGCGCATCTTGCGGGGGACGTTACGTGTCTTACTGATATGTCTGATTGGAATCCGGCTGAAATTATAGGTAATTATCCAAACTATTTGGATTATTCTCTATACGATTACATCATTACTGACAATGTATGGCATAAAGCGCGCACCTCGCAGGGATATTATGATGTTAATCCTGCAAAACTGGTTGTGATGTTTGGGTCAAAACCGTATGTGGACGTTAGAAATTCATTCAATTCGTTTATCCCAGCCGATATCGGCAGAAATTTGCGAGAAAAGCTCGTCAACTTCTATGTGGCTAAATTAAAAACAAGCCCTGCGCTTCAAGATAAAATAGAGTTCGACGTTGTCTTTTCTTGTTTTGATTTTACATTTGATAAACGGATGATAGAGCTCAAACGCGCTGGTTTTCAAGACGATGAAATCGATGTTCTTAAAAACTCGCTTGTCACGCTAACCAATAACTTAGTAACAGGAGCGGGTAATTCCATTCGTGATGATTTGGCCTCTGTACGCAATATGGGTCTTGCAAGAGAAAAAATCCGTGAGAGAGTAAAAAATTCAGATCATGATCCGATTCTGCCGTTGCGGTGCGCCAAAGAGCTGTTAGACAGATGCATGCAAGATGGGACTCTGCAGTTTTCTCGTCTTGCACGGCTGGCATTCATCGGCAAAATTCTTCTTAAAAGTATGCGCGAAAATAATATTATTGGTAGGCAATTTTATGATAATTTTTTAAATTCTATTTCAACGGTAGCAAAACAAATGAGCACCGATTTTATTTTACTGCAAGCAGGCACAATGAAGAAAGGGGTTTTCATGCATAAATATGGGCACTTGCGTCCCGGCTCTTATGACATTACTAGTCCTCGATACGATAATAATCCACGTATTTTGGAAGGCATGGTTACTGTAACCGAAAAGCTACGTAGTAGTGAGAGCGCATTCGTGATAGATAGCGACATATCTTCAAAGATCACTCATGTGTTGTCAAAAGCAGGACTCAAGTTTGACTCTGCAGCACTCTTTTATTTTATTAAGACATCTTTAGAGGCCCGCGAATTGGCAAAATTCGAATTCACTAAGAATCTGAGCGATGCAATCGAGTGCATCGCGCTCGGTGGGAGCAGATTTGGTTTTTCCAGAGACGATATGTCTCATATGGATTTAGACAATATATTCGTTGTACTAGATATGAGTGATACCGAAAAGCTTGCTGAAGCATGGCGTCATATAATAGAACATCGTAAAAAGGAGAAAGCAATGGATAGAATGGTTGCCCTGCCTCCTGTAATTCTTTCCGAGAACGATCTTGAGATTGTCATTCCATATACCGCAAAGCCAAATTTCATAACTCGAAGGAAAATCTATGGTAGTGTAGTCAATTTCAGCGATGCAGAAAATAAAAATAATACTAATATACGCAATAAGATTGTTGTTCTTGAAAACGGAGATCCAGGATACGATTGGATTTTTACCAGAGAGCCGCTCGGGCTTATAACAAAATATGGCGGTGTTGCTTCGCATATGTCGATACGATGCGCAGAGTTTGGTTTGCCGGCGGCAATTGGGTGTGGGGACGTTATTTTTGATAAACTCAAAAAAGCAAAGTTTGTTTCGTTAGACTGCGCAGATGGGAAAATCACGCCGCATTACATATGAAAATTATAATATCAGAAAAACATATTAAAGATGGGCACGGTATAAATGGTGATTTTCTTGAGAATAGTTATACTGTGTACTTTGCGCGTTTTGGGGTAGATCTTGTATCTATTTCTAACGCGACCAAAAATGTTCGTGCTTTCATGGATGAGATTGATCCTCATGGCATTATTCTTTCTGGAGGCAATGATATCTATCCTAGTTTCTATGGAGAAGTGCCGTTGTATGATAGCAATTATTCATCGGACCGCGATACTTTGGAAAAAAAACTTTTGTCCTATGCGATAGAGAAGGGACTCCCCGTATTGGGTGTGTGCAGGGGGATGCAATTTATAAATGTTTTTTTTGGTGGCACAATCATTCAGAGTATTAAAAATCATATAGATGCACGGCATGAGATTCGGATAGTCGATAATAAAGCGTTAGAAGTTTTTTTAAAGGATATATTGTTAGTAAATTCATATCACAAACAAGCCATTACAATAAAAACGCTTTCAGGTCAACTTAAACCATTTGCAATTTCAGAGCCAGAGGGAGTAATTGAGGGGCTATATCATGCCGATTATCCTATTGCTGGAGTCCAGTGGCATCCTGAACGTGATGGATCAGATGTAGGTATAGATAAGATCATTATCTCTGCATTTATAAACCGCGAGCTTTTTTGGTCATGAAAGCAATAATTTTAGCGGCTGGTAGTGGGACAAGGTTAGGCAAATATACAAAGGATATACCTAAGTGTATGTTAAATTTTGCCGGCAAGACTTTAATTCAGTGTCAGTTTGATGTTTTACTGTCTGTTGGGATCAAAGATATAGTTATTGTGCGCGGATATCATGGGGAGAAAGTTTTGGTTAAGGGAGAGGCCCGATATATATGGAATAAAGATTATGCAGATACAAATATGGTGGAATCTATGATGCGTGTTATCGAAAACGAAGCAGATGGTCCCTGTCTTGTATGTTATGGCGATATCATATACGAAAAAAGGATTCTTGACATAATACTCAAAAATAATTCAGATATCGGCTGCGTTGTTGATGATGACTGGAGAGATTATTGGAAATTGAGATTTGGTGATCAGCAGAAAGATATCGAAAGTTTAGTAATCGGTGCAGATGGCAATATCACAGAACTTGGAGAGATGGATGCTCCTCTTGAGAAGGCACTGGTGCGTTACGTCGGTCTCGTAAAGTTTTCCAAGGAAGGAGTAAAAGTTGTAAAAGACACTTATTCATCAAATAAACATTTTTTTAAAAAAGCTTATATGACCGATTTGCTACAGATCATTATCAGTCATGGTTACAAAGTATTCCCTATCGTGATCAGTAGAGGATGGTTGGAGTTTGATACAGAAAATGATTATGAAAAAATGAGTTTATTATATAAAAAAGGGGAACTAACTAAAATTTGCAATATCTGAAACTCCACAGGCTTACGCTCGGGGGGTACATGCGCGCCAAATTAATCAATAATAAACTTGACTATCCGTTTTTTAAGAATATAATATAAACATGGAAATTATAATAATTCTATTCATCATGCCTTTTGCGGCCAATGCTTACATTGATCCTGGAGTCGGAGGGTTTCTCACTCAGATTATTTTGGGGTTGTTTGCCGGGCTAGTTTATATCGTTCGTGTCTTCTGGGTCAGTATAAAGCTTTTTTTTGGCCGGCTTTTTTTAAGACAATCGAAAGATTCACAACCTGAGCATCAGGATGGCAATGAAAATATTACCAAGAGAGATCGCTGATGCCTATCGTTTTTTCTTCGTAACTCCGAAGATAGATAAGCGGATTGTTTTTTATGCTGAGCATCGCGGTTATTATTCCTATTTTGAAGGCATTATTCATCAATTAATAACTGAAAATAATCAGCGCATCTGTTATTTTTCTTCAGATCCGGGAGATCCGATCTTTGATGTAAGAAATGATAATATTAAATCATTTTATTTCCGTAGGATACTCCCATACATTCTTATAGTTTTGCGAGCTCGTGTTTGTGTAATGACACTTACAGATCTAGGTAGGTATCATATCTGGCGCTCGGTCAATCAAGTCCATTATATGTATGTTTTTCATTCTTTAGTAAGTACACACATGATATACCGCGAGAGCGCGTTCGATAATTATGATTCAATTTTATGTGCAGGTCCTCACCAGCTTGCAGAAATTAGACGCAGAGAAAATTTTAAAGGATTGCCAGAAAAGAAATTAGTCGCAGCCGGTTATTACCGTCTGGAGCGAGTTTTTAATAACTATCAAAAGACTAGGAGTTCCCATAAAAAAAGCAGTAAAAAAACAGTATTAATTGCTCCTTCGTGGGGGGAGAAAAATATACTGGAGCTTTGTGGTGAAAGACTGATACAGGAATTGTTATCATTAAATTACGAAGTTATTGTAAGGCCGCACCCCGAGACAATCCGACGTTCCCCAGAATTGATTAAGTTATTTGTCAATAAATTTGGGGGCAACGCTTCTTTTAAACTGGAATTTTCCATAACAGGTGATGATTCAATTTTGCGAGCAGACATTTTAATTAGTGATTATTCTGGTATTGCGCTCGAGTATGCTTTCGGGACAGAGCGGCCAGTATTGTTTATCGATGTTCCCCCAAAAGTAAAAAATGCTAAATTTGCAGAATTGCAAATAGAACCAGCAGAACTCGCGTTGAGGTCTAAAATCGGGGTTGTTATTAATCCTTCAGACTTAAATATTTTAAAAAATAGTCTCGATGAACTTTTATCGAAGGAAGAATTATATAGCAAATGCCTTAGAAGCTTGCGTGAGAAATATGTGTACAATTTTGGCCAATCTTCAATCGTTAGTGCTGGTTATCTGATGAACATCGTTAACAATAGTGCAGACCAGTTATGAAAAAATATCTCAGCAAATATTTCCACTCCGTTCATCCCTTTCTTTTCGCTGTGTTCCCGGTATTATATCTCTATTCAAATAATCTAGAAGAGGTAGTATTTCGCGACATTTTCTTATCGGCCGCAATGGTGCTTGTTTTCGCGGCCATTCTTTATCTCTTTTTTCTATTTGTTTTCAGGAACTCGAGAAAGGCTGCGATCGTTGCCTCACTTTTTGTGGTGTCTTTTTTTATTTATAGTTTTGTGATGTTTATAAGGGATGAATATGGCCTTAGATTTCGCTATTTGTTTGGCATATTGATGGCGGTTTTTATTGCCAGTATTTTTACCGTGTGGAAGACAAAACGAGACATGCGCATAGTGACGAATACATTTAACGTAATTTCTATATTTCTTATTTTGGTTTCACTTGTATCAATAATATCGACTAAAGCCAAAATATCTTTAAAAACATTGAGTGAGATTCAGGAGCCTTATCAGGCTACTAACAACGGAAAACCGGTTAATCTTCCCGATATCTATTATATTCTCCCCGATGCCCATGCAAGTACTTGGGAGCTCAAGACATATTTTAATTATGATAATAGCGAGTTTACAAATCGTTTAACTGAACTTGGATTTTATGTGGCACCAAAAAGCCGGACTAATTATCATAGAACTGATCTTGTTTTAGCTTCTCTATTAAATTTGGATTACCTTCAGAGCATTGCAAATAATGATATCTCACTTGAGGGTCTAAATCGGTACGAATTAATCCAGGACCACAAAGTAGGGCGTTTTTTGAAATCCATGGGTTACACATATATTCATGCGGGAACAACATGGAATTTGACACATAAAATCCGTTCTGCTGACAGAAATATTAATGAAGGGTACATACCGGAATTCCCCATGATATTATATGGGAGTATCACCGAAACCTTTAAGCTACTTGGTTTTGAATTTGAGCTGATTGACGTAAGACGTCAGCAATGGAAAACAATTCTTGCTCAGTTTGAAGAGGTTGAAAAAATTCCCAGTATGAAGGAGCCTACTTTCACTTTTTTGCATCTTGATGCCCCGCATCATCCGTTTGTTTTTAACCAAGACGGCTCATACCATGAAGGGGAACCTCCTTACATAAACAGGGCAAAATATGCCGATTATAAGGGGGATTATTTAAATCAGCTTATATTTGTTGACAATAAACTTATAGAATTAGTTGAGACGCTTATTAAACAATCAGATATTCCGTCGATCATTGTGATTCAGTCGGATCACGGGTCAAGTTTATATGCGGAAACAAAATTTGAAAGCGACAAGCATTTAAGAGGCCGCCTCAAGAATTTCAGTGCTTTCTATTTGCCGACTTTTCCTAAAGACGAGCTATTCAATAAAAACATCATGCCCTATGAATCAATTACGCCAGTTAATACTTTCAGACTCATATTTGACCGTTACTTTGGCGCTCAATACGGTTTTTTGCCAGATAGATCATTTACAGATCGTAATAACATTGTTACCGATGTGACTGATATGGTTCAGAAAGATTATTAATGAAAAGAAATCTAGAACCGAGCAATTGCAATAAAGTATTTTATGCGATACATTGAACGAGATCATATCATCATTGCTTTAATACTATGCGCTGCATTAACGGCAACAATTGTTAGCGGCGCTTTTCTGCATGATCTGCGAGATCTTGTTCTGCGAGTTGGTGACCCAAGTTCAAGTATGGCAGGTGATGATCCGACGAGCAGTTTTGTGGGCCGCGGTCTTAATTTATTGCATCATGGGACATTTGGAGATAACAGCACGGAAAGTTCTGTGCAAAAAGGAATTGTTATACGAGGACCCGGTTATGCTTTCGCGCTCGCCGTATCGTTTTTTTTGTTCGGCGAAAATATCATTTCAATTATTGGTTTAAATTTTCTTTTTCTATGCTTGGCTGTTCTGTTCCTTTGGCGGGTGAGCTGTCGTTTTTGGTCCGGATGGTGGGCTTTTCTTCCTCCTTTTATGCTGGGCGTTTTTTGGGGATCAGTATCTATGGTTTGGGTTCCCAATTATGAAATGTTTTCGCTATTTTTTATTAACCTGTTTCTTTTTCTATTTCTCAAGTACAAGGAATCTCAAAATATAAAGTTGTTAATCGGTGCATCCATAGTATTTTCAATTCTTATTCTTGAACGTCCGATAACATTGTATTTTTTTCCAATCGCTTTCTTAATTGTGCTATGTGTACATTGGAATATTTTAAGGAGAAAAACCATAATGTTAAGGTTAATTGTTTTTCTTTGTATTGTTGGAATGATTGTTGGGCTTTGGTCTTTGCGCAACCATTATACAATGAACACATATCAACTGGGGAATGGAGGCTTGATTTTACTACGCCGAGCGTCCCAAGCAAATTTTTCGTTCGACGAGCTTATTTCAATGACATTAAGTTTTTCTGCGGGCGACTACTTGGGGAGCAAAATGTATAGTCGTTTTCCGGAAAATGCTAAGCCCAAAACCTGGGATCCGGCAATTGAAAGGAGACTTGAATCTTCTGGATTTTATAGAAAAAACTGGTATTTAAAGGATAACGATGGCTCGATGGTATCTAGAGTTGAATTTGACAGGCGGCTTTATGAAGAAGCGTTTTTCATTATCAAGAAATATCCCATAAAATTTTTTCTTACCGGTTTACCGAATTTCTTTCGGTTAAATTCTCCCATGAATTATGGCGGGCAGGAAATTATGCATCTTTTTGTCGGAACGAAAAATTATATTCCCGCAGTTCTCAAGATACTGATTCTTTTGAGTATCAGGATTATATGGTATGCTTTTTTAGCGATTTTGTTGTATGGGATGATAAAGCACATCAAAGAATGGCAAACGTGGGGCATAATAAGTATGCTAATTATATATTATAATGTTATGTATGTTTTCTTGACCCATTCCGAAGTGCGGTATGCGCTTATGATTATGCCATTTTACTTCCTCTTTTTTATTGAAGGAGTAAAACTTTTGTATGAGAAATATCCCGTTAGCAAAACCTGAAATAACACACTCCGATATACAGGGAGTTGTCAGGGTTCTAAAAACTTTTTCCCTTACGCGAGGCCCTGTCGCCGATCGGTTTGAGAAAAAAATCGCCGATTATATCGGGGTGCGTTATGCCATTGCAACAAATAGCGGCACCAGTGCTCTGCATCTTGCTGTCCGTGCACTTGGCATTGGTGAAGGCGATATAGTGATTACAACTCCGATGAGCTTTATCGCTTCGTCAAACGCGATATTGTTTGAAAGGGCCGTCCCCGTGTTTGTCGATATAGAGCCGCATACACTAACAATTGATACCCGTCTTGTTGAAAAGCGGATACGCGCATTGAGGAGGAAGGGCAAAAGGGTGAAAGCAATTCTCGCTATAGATCTGTTTGGGAATATGGCAAATTGGAGGCGCCTTCGGGAAATTGCCCGTACTTATAAGCTTGCGCTTATTGAAGATAGTTGTGAGGCGCTCGGTTCATATTATCGTTCGAGGAGGGGAGAAAAAATGGCTGGCTCGCTCGGTGATGTGGCGG
>Ga0209541_10010437_pt1 | contig 14799 bp, 25 predicted proteins | sample RifCSPlowO2_01_FD_184027 | JGI IMG/M metagenome (GOLD analysis project Ga0209541, IMG submission 184027) | Groundwater microbial communities from Rifle, Colorado - Rifle CSP2_plank lowO2_0.1 (SPAdes) (version 2) | ecosystem: Environmental > Aquatic > Deep subsurface > Groundwater | place... | reverse complement strand
GGCCGAATTAACGGAGCGGAGATTGCCCGCCGCGAACCATACCAAGCCGTTGGGGGATCAGTGCCCTTGCAAACATTGCGGGCTGATATTGACTACGCCCAAATTCCGGCTCTGACTCGTTCCGGCTATGTAGGAGTGAAAGTGTGGATTTATAAAGGAGAAAAAATCTAATATGTTGCAGCCTAAACGTCAAAAATATCGCAAACAATTTCGGGGTAAAATGCGCGGGGTCAGCCAGCGGGGAAATAGTGTGGCATTTGGTGAGTTTGGCCTCAAGGCTTTGGCTGCGGGTTGGGTAACTGCCCGCCAGATTGAGGCCGCGCGCAAAGCCATTACTCATATGACCCAACGAGGGGGTAAAGTGTGGATCCGGGTTTTTCCTGATAAGCCAGTGACCAAAAAAGCTCTGGGAACCCGCATGGGCTCTGGCAAGGGAGATATTAGTGAATATGTCACTGTGGTTACTCCCGGACGAGTCTTATTTGAAATCGCTGGAGTTGATTTGACAGTAGCTCGCCGAGCCTTTCAGTTAGCCTCAGCTAAGTTACCTATCAAAGTTACTTTTGTGACTAAACACTAATATGACTAAGATTAAGAAAAATTATGTGAATTTATCCCTAGCCGAATTGACTGCCGAAGCGGCCAAGTTGCGCCAACAAATCACCAAGGCTAAGTTGGATTTAACGGTGGGAAAGTTAAAAAATCTCCGCCAGATATTTAATTTGCGCAAACAGTTAGCTGTAATTTACTCATATGCAAAGCGTAGTCGGTAAAGTCATTTCTACCAAGATGAAGCAAACCGTAGTAGTTAAAGTGGATCGTTTGGTGGCTCATCCCAAATATCACAAGCGGATGCGCCGTAGCACCAAATACCATGTTCACGTCACCATTCCAGTAATTGTGGGAGATATGGTGTGCATTGTTCAGGTTCGGCCTATTTCCAAAACTACTCATTGGTTAGTTGCTCAGGTAATCAAACCATGATTCAACTGCGATCTATTCTCGCCTTGGCCGATAATAGTGGTGCGAAGCGCTTGCGGGTAATTCTGGTGCATGGAGCCTGGAAGCGCAAATACGGTTATGTAGGGGATATGGTTTCAGCGATTGTCGATCAAGCTGATTCCACAGGCGTTGTCAAAGACTCGGAAATTGTCAAAGCCGTGATTGTGCGCACTCGTAAAGAGACTCACCGACCCGATGGTAGCTACATCCGTTTTGACGACAATGCTGCAGTAATTATTGATCCCAAAACTGGTGAACCCCGGGGAACGCGGGTATTTGGTCCAGTGGCTCGGGAAGTTAAAGATAAAGGCTATGCCAAAATTGCCTCACTTGCTATGGAGGTACTCTAAATTATGAAACTTAAAAAAGGCGATTTAGTCCAAGTTACAGTTGGTAAAGATAGCGGTCGTCAAGGCCGGATTGAGCGGGTGTTTGCGGACAAAGGAACAATATTAGTCCCCGGACTCAATCAGTATAAAAAACACCGTAAATCCCAAGGGGAGAATCGGCCGGGTGAAATTGTTACTCTGGATCGACCCCTGGCTGTGGCTAAAGTGGCCCTAGTTTGTCCGAAATGCAAACAGCCAACGAGAATAGGGTATAGGGTACAGGACTCAGAGAAAGTTAGAATATGTCGAAAATGTGACAATTTAATCGATGTAGTTAAATCAGTTAAGAAAGCCAAAACGTGAACTTAAAACAACATTATCAAGATGAGGTCATACCCAAGCTAATGGGTGAATTTAGCATCACCAATAAGTTGGCTGTGCCCAGAATCAGTAAAGTAGTCCTTAATATTGGTTTAAAAGAAGCCATCTCTGACAAGGGGGTATTGGAAAAGACCTCGACCTGGTTGGGAGTAATCACCGGTCAAAAACCTAAAGTTACCCGGGCCAAAGTCTCCATTGCCAATTTCAAAGTTAGAGCCGGTGATGCGGTAGGGCTGACAGTCACGTTACGGGGAAAACGGATGTATGCCTTTTTGACTAAACTGATTAATATTGTTTTGCCTCGGGTCCGCGATTTTCAAGGCGTGTCCACCAAATCTTTTGATAAGAAAGGTAATTACACTCTGGGACTGTCCGAACAAATTGTTTTTGGCGAGATTGACTATGCCCAAATTGATAAAGTCCGCGGATTGGAAATTACCCTAGTTACCAATTCAAATGCTAAAATCGCCCAGCGCCTACTGGAGCTATTAGGCATGCCGTTTGCCAAAGTTTAATCGGGATCGCTATGGCTAAAACATCCAAAATAGTTAAACAAACCAAAGGCTATCTCAAATTCGCCGGACAATATCGCAACCGGTGTCAGTTGTGCGGTCGACCTCGGGCGTATATGCGTTTATTTGGTCTGTGTCGGTTGTGTTTTCGAGAGTTAGCTAACAAGGGAGAACTCCCTGGAGTCAAAAAAGCCTCATGGTAAATGATCCTATCTCAGATTTATTAATTCAAATTAAAAACGGCTATCGGGCTGGTCTAAAGCAAATTAGCTTGCCGTGGAGTCGGACAAAAGAGGCGGTAACTCAGGTATTGGTAACCGAAAAGTTTTTGACAGCGGCCACTAAGATTGAACAGCAGTTGCAGATTGACCTTAAATATACAGGCCAGACTCCAGCTGTTGCCGATCTGCGCCGGATTAGTAAGCCCGGCCGGCGGATTTACAGTTCGATTAAACACTTACCCCGAGTCTGGGGGGGACTAGGAATGAGTATTCTATCTACTCCCAAAGGAGTAGTTTCGGATCGCCAAGCTAAGAAGTTAAATGTGGGCGGGGAGGTGCTAGCCCAAGTGTGGTAAACCTATGTCTCGAATTGGCCGTCAAATCATAATCATTCCCGAATCAGTGACTATCATTCAGTCAAGTCAAACTGTGGTGGTTAAAGGGCCTAAGGGAGAGCTAACTTTGCGGTTGCCGGAACAAGTTCAACTTAAAGTACAAGACGGTCAAGCTCGGGTGGAATCATCGGCTTCCAACCTGCACGGACTATTCCGCTCCCTAATTGCCAATAATGTTGTCGGGGTAACTGACGGCTGGACCAAAGTCTTGGAGTTATCTGGGACTGGGTATCGGGCAACTACGACCGGCTCAGAACTTAACCTGTCTTTGGGTTTGTCCCACCCCGTGGCTGTGACTGCCCCAGTCGGCATTTCTTTTGCCGTGGTAGAAAATAAAATTACAGTTGCGGGTATTGATAAAGTCCAAGTAGGTGAAGTAGCGGCTAAAATTAGGAGGCTGCGACCGGCAGATGTCTATAAGGCTAAAGGATTTAAATACGAGGGCGAAGTCATTCGCCTCAAGCCGGGTAAAGCCGCCAAAGCCGGAGCTACTGGGACTGGGGCCACAGGAGGGAGTAAATAATATGCTACGCAACTTAAATCGACCACGGTTATCAGTATTTCGTTCCAGCAAGTTTATTTATGCTCAGGTGATTGACGATGCCAAAGGAGTAACTGTGGCATCAGCCAGAGGTAAATCAGCTGCAACAGTAGGAGAACAGGTGGCTAAAAAAGCTCTTAAAGCCAAAGTGACCCAGGTAGTATTTGATCGTGGCAGTTATAAATATCATGGTCAAGTCAAACACTTGGCTGAAGCCGCTCGAGCGGCGGGGTTACAATTTTAATTATAGATAATAAACCATATGTTTAATAAACAAATGCGCCGAGATTTTCCAGATAGTCAGAAAGAGTTTGATGAGAAAGTCGTCCAGGTTAACCGGGTGTCCAAGAAAAATAAGGGAGGTAATAGGATCAGTTTCTCGGTGTTAGTAGTGGTAGGTGATAAGAAAGGCCGGGTGGGGGTAGGTTTGGGTAAAGCTCCGGATGTGGCCTCGGCGATGCGCAAGGGTTCTTCTTATGCTCAAAAACATATGATCACAGTGGCCATGAAGGGTCGAACTATTCCCCATGAAATCCGGCTTAAATTGGGAGCGGCTAAACTGCTACTTAAACCAGCTCCGGTAGGCACAGGGATAATCGCCGGGGGAGCTGTGCGGGCAGTAGTCGAAGCGGCGGGAATTTTGGACATTGTGGGTAAAATTTTGGGCACTAAAAATCAAGCTAGCAATGTCTATGCCGCCTTTGAAGCCTTGAGGCAGTTAAGACAAATTACTAAATGACCATGGATCTATCTCATTTACCAAAAATAGTAGCCAGATCAAAAAAAAGAGTAGGTAGAGGTATGGGCAGTGGTAAAGGTAGTCATACTTCAAGTAGGGGTAGTAAAGGTCAAAAAGCTCGGGGGAGTATTCCGCTTATTTTTGAAGGTATGAAGATGAAAAAGTCGCTAATTAAACGCTTACCTTTCCTGCGCGGCAAGGCCAAATTTAAATCCTGGGGAACTAAGCCATACGTTATTAATTTATCGGATTTGGCTGATTGGCCAACCAAAACCGAAGTTACCCTGGAAAACTTAATTAAAAGGGGAGTTATTCCCGCCGCTACAAAAACAGTTAAGCTGTTGGGAAACGGAACTTTGAAAGAAAAGCTGATTATCAAGATTCCCACATCCAAATCGGTAGCCAAGCAGGTTGCAACTAAAGCTGAAAAGTAATCTATCGCTTTAGAGTATTATTTGTATATTCTTTTGAGTGTTTCGTATGACAATTTTGGCTCCAATTCCTTTTCTCTTTCAAAATAGTTCATTATTCCATAACTTCCCTCAGCAGAAAACCTTAACCATTCAAGTCCAAACAATACTTTCTTTCTAGTAAATGGTTTTGGTTCAACATACCCAAGCAAAAAACTTCCCTCTACACCCATATTCTTAAAAATCTTAATGCACTTTTCAATCGTATCTGCTTGTTCTTTTTCATCGTAGATTACAGTATTCTTGCTGGCATAATACCAACCGCTTCCCCCATAATCAGACGCTCCTTTAAATGTACAACAGCCAAACTCAGTAATTACTATCGGTTTTTTGTAAACCAAGTATTCATCAATAGAATTTTCATATACGTTTTTGTTATATTTATTGATGTAAAGATTTACACCCACATAGTCGTAAAGTTTCCAATCTATTCTTTCCCACAGTCCTGAGGCTAAGGTTATCGGCCCGTTGAAATATTTTTTTATTTGTATTGCTAGTTCAGATGATATGGTGCGGAGGTCGAGTTTTGCGTTGTACTTATTTTTAGAGAAGAAATGCTCAAGCTTACTGTGCGAAAAAGGGGGGCCAAGGCTCCAAACAAACTTAGTATCCAAACTTGGTTCATTAGCAACTACTATGACCAGTTTTGTTTGGTGTCGCCTTCTTAATTCTTCGCACGCAATGGCTAGCTCACTTAATTCTTTACATGCACCTTTCTTGTTTAATCCAAAAAGGCGATTAGACACCCAAGGTTCAAGATTTAATTTCAATGCGATTTCAGCGGCTTCAATAAGCTTATTGTTGGAATCGCTTATAAGTCTTACGGTGTTACACCCCAAATCCTGTTTAATAATCGCTAATTCTTCCTCTATGATATTCTTATCAAGATTTCTATTAAGTTTGAGTAAACGAGCAAGGGGGTGTCTGTAGTCAAGAAGATAGCAAATACCTTTAATTTTGTACACCAAGTATTATTATAGAATACTTCAAATAATATTTCTACTTAAACAAGTTTAGTGGGATGCCTAAGAAAATTTGACAAAAATTGACAAATTTTGTTAATATATAGTATATGGCCACACTCACAATTTCCTTACCAGGGCAATTTATTAAACAAATAGATTCCGAGGCTAAGAGCCAAGGAGCTACCCGTTCTGAATTTTTTCGAGCAATGATCCGCAAATATTTTGCTGGGGAAACCCGGTTTGAAGTTTTTGTTCCCCGTCCCTTGGCTGAAATTAAAAAAGGTTTGGAAAAGACCGGTAAATACAATAAAAAGTTTATCAAGAGTGTAATGCAGGGATTGTCTGAATCTTCGGCGTATGCAAATTGAGCCGTTACGGCCAAAGTTTAGAAAATATCTAACTAGGCATGGCTTATCTGAAAAATATGCTAAGCAGTCCGCCTTATTTTGTGTTGATCCTAAATATCCATCCTTGAATACAGAAATATTGAAGCCAAGGGAATTTAAATTATATTCGTTTCGCATAGATCGCAAATATCGGGCCGTGTTCTACTTCAAATTACCTGGAGTGATTGAGGTTGTCGATATTAATTCTCATTATCAATGACTATTGATACCAAAGAAAGTCCGAAGTATACTTGAAGTGTGAATGAGCCGTTGGCATCAAGAATTCGACCGAAAAGTTTAAATGAGTTTGTGGGCCAAGAACATTTGGTGGGCAAAGGTAAACCCTTGCGGCTAGCAATTGAAAATAAACAACGTCTGTCTATTATTCTTTGGGGTCCGCCGGGATCGGGTAAAACTACTTTGGCCAAACTGTATTCGTCAGCTTTAGGGGCGGCCTTGGTGGAAATCTCGGCGGTTTCAGCCGGTAAAGACGATATGCGCCGGGCTGTGGGTCAACCGGGCTGTGTGTTATTCATCGATGAAATTCATCGGTTCAATAAAGCCCAGCAAGATTTCCTGTTGCCCTACGTGGAAGACGGAACCATAACTTTAATCGGAGCCACCACCGAGAATCCCAGTTTTGAAGTTATCTCTCCTCTATTGTCCCGCTGTAGAGTTTTTGTACTCAATGAACTATCCGAAGAAGAAATGAGTAAAATAGTTGATCGGACAGGCATAAAAATAAACCCGAAAGCGAAAGCTTGGCTGGTAAGAATGGCCAATGGCGATGCCCGTCAAGCTATTGGCCTTATTGAGAATACTTTGGATTTGTATAAAAAAATAACTGTAGAAAATTTAAAACAAGCTCTGCAGTCTAAACATTTACGCTACGACAAGCTGGGTGATGAACACTTCAACACTATTTCTGCATTTATAAAATCAATGCGAGCATCAGATGTGGATGCGGCTTTATATTACTTAGCCCGGATGGTTGACGCCGGTGAAGACCCATTGTTTATTGCTAGACGCATGGTGGTCTTTGCCAGTGAGGACGTGGCCTCGCCCACGGCCTTGGTTGTTGCCAACGCCGTCTTTCGAGCTTGCGAAACCATCGGCTATCCCGAATGCCAGGAAAATTTAGCCGCCGGAGTGGTTTATCTGGCCAGAGCCCCCAAAGACCGCTCGGCCTACGATGCCTATGTGGCCGCCTTGGCTGACGTCAAGTTGCATGGCAACTTGCCCATTCCTTTGGAAGTGCGCAACGCCCCCACCAAACTCATGAAATCCCTGGGCTACAGCAAGGGCTACGAACCTTATCCTAAAGGAAAATCCTATTTGCCTGATAAAATAAAAGACAGGAAATATTTTAAGTAATATGAAGCTTTTACTTACATCGGCAGGATTTGCTAACCCCACCATTATTCAGGCTTTAAAAAGCTTAGTTAATCGACCATTTGAGAAATTCAGTTTAGCCTATGTACCGACAGCAGCCAATGTCGAAGAGGGAGACAAGAGTTGGTTAATCGATGATTTAACCTGCATCAAATCTTTAAGTTTTGCCAGTGTAGACATTGTCGATATTTCAGCCGTATCCAAGGATATTTGGGAACCCAGATTAAATAAAGCTGATATTTTGATGGTTGGTGGCGGCAACACCTTTCACCTAATGTACTGGCTAGATAGATCGGGATTAAAAGATTTACTACCAGACTTTCTAGAATCAAAAATTTATGTTGGAGTTAGTGCAGGAAGTTGTGTCATGGGTCCGACTATTTACAATAGTGTTCAAAATTTGTTTGATGAAAAGAATGTATACGATCAGAAGAAGGGTTTGGGAATTGTTAGCTTCCAATTTATTCCCCATTTGAATTCTCCCTTCTTTCCCAAAATTAACAAAGCAAGCTTACAAAAAGCAGCACCTAATATTACTGAACCAATTTACGCCCTTGATGACCAATCGGCCATAAAAGTGGTTGATGGCAAAATCGAAGTAGTTTCCGAAGGAAAATATCTATTATTTAATCAAAAAATTTGAAGGAACTAGTGACTATGTTAATAGCCAACCACCTCGGGGACAAAGATAAGAGTTAGGCGAGTAGGGCTGATTTCCCTTGTAATTATCAGTAGTTTAGATACATAGGAACCGGTAGTTAGATTGTAGGCTTTGTTGATCCGGTCGGACTCTAGGGGGAGCACATGATCATTAATGCGTTTTAAGGCGGTGTCTAAATCTGGAACTATTTTTTGAGTGCCGACGACCCAAATAACATGGGCTGACCCGTAGACGTAGGCAGATAGCTGGCTACCAGTGTTGGAAGCAATTACAACCTTACCATCTTCAGTAATGGCGTTAACACTGCCGACGCAATATTCTGGTGCTGCTCCCATTTTTTGCATTTGCAGACTTTGGGTTTGCCGATTTAGCTTCATCAACTGATTGCGCACAGAATTATATTTCCCCGATTCGTTAATGGCTTTATCAATTTCTAATGTCTTTAAAGTCATCGATTGCATGGTAAACACCTCAGCCCCTTCTGGAATCATTTCTAGTACTCTTTGTTTAGCTTCTAACCCATCTTTTACCACCATAGCATTGATGCCATTACTTTTAAGACTAGTAATAGTTTTAGCAACGACTTCTGGATTGGCGAGCGTATCGTAAATCACACTCTTATTATGTCACACGAATTAATGCATTTCATTCACGATCGTGAGTTTGATGTATTAAATTTGATCATTGAAACCGAAGATAGTCCAAAGTATACTTAAACTATGATATTAAAAACTTTAACGAAGATTGATCTAAAGCCAACTTTTCCCTTTGATTTTGACTCGACATTTCACAAGCCTGACCATTTTACTTCGGGAGATAATGAGTGGAATCCAGGAGTCAGATGGCAAACCTGGGCTTGGCAGGGAAAACCTTTGGGACTTAAGTTCACCCACAATAAAATTGATATTTGGTCGAAAGACAAGTTAGAAAATGACTTTATTGATTCACTAGTGACAGAAATCCGCTGTCGATATAATTTGGATTTAGATTTAGGTAATTTTTATAAACAATTTAGTTCAGACAAAATCCTGGGGCCAATTATTAAAAAGTGGAGTGGTATGCGCCCGGGGCACCCCAGTTCTTTGTACGAATACCTAATAATTGGAGTGGTTCTCCAAAACGCAACCGTCAGACGATCAATGCAGATGTTTCAAGCCTTGTTGCAAAATTATGGAACGATGCTTGAATATGATGGAAAAAAGTTGTGGTGTTTTTGGGAACCCGGGAGACTAAAAACTGTCACAGAAGAGGAACTTAGAACTCTAAAAGTTGGCTATCGGGCTAAGTTTATTAAGAAAATCGATGAGCAATTTGCTGATGGGCTTATTGATGAGTTTGAGCTGAGGAAAAAAGATTTACAAACCCAAAGAGATGAGCTTCTGAAACTCTACGGCGTCGGCCCGGCCACAGTTTGGTATTTACTATTCGATGTATTCCATCACTGGGACTTTTTCGATCACATCTCCCCGTGGGAGCAGAAAATTTATTCTAAAGTTTTCTTTGACTGTGATCCCGAAAAACCAGTCTCGGTTGATAAACTTCTTAAATACATTAAAAACTACCAACCGTTTCAGCACCTGGCCGTGCATTACATTTGGGAAGATTTATGGTGGAAACGCAAGAACCAACACATTCCCTGGTTGGAAAAGTTAATTAGGGTGTAAAATTAAAACATGAGTTGGCAAATATTGGTTGTCGTCAGCGTTGTAACTTATTCGGTTTCGGTACTGTTGCAAAGGGTTCTGCTAAAAAATGAAAAAAGTGATCCAGTAGCATTTTCTATAGTTTTCCAATTGATCGTTGGAGTTTTGACTCTAGCTTATGCTTTAGTGAGGGGTTTTAGTATGCCCAGCCTTGCTCCACTACTTCCCAACTTACTAGCAATGGTAGTGTTGTATGGGGCTGGCAACGTGTTTATTTTTAAAGCCCTTAAGTTAGTTGAAGCTTCAGAGTTCACAATTATCTTTGCCACCCGAGTTCTGTGGACAATCGGGGCTGCAATACTTTTCCTGGGAGAAGCGTTCGCCATCAAACAATTAGCCGGGACAGTATTGATTCTGGCTGGGGTTGTCCTTGTTTCCTGGCATTCCGAAAAAATTAAGTTCGGGACTAAAGGAAGTATATTTTCTCTTCTGGCTGCAGCTGCTTTTGGCCTGGCTTTTGCTAACGACGCCTTTTTATTAAGAAACTTTGATGTTCCTTCTTATCTATCCATTGCTTTTATTGCTCCCACATTAGGGGTGTGGTTGATCAGTCCTGGCGTTACAACCAAGATGAGGGTATTTCTGGAAAGACAGTTCTTGTTAAAGCTGGGTTTATTGGGAACAATTTACGCCGTGTCAGCAATTACTGTATTTTTAGCTTACCAGATCGGCAGAAATGCTGCCCAAATAGCCCCCCTTAATCAACTATCAACTGTGGTAGTAGTCATATTAGGAATTGTTTTTTTAAAGGAAAAATCACACGTGTTTAAGAAAATGGTTGGTGCGTTGCTTGGTTTTGTGGGAATGGTGTTAGTGGGGTAAAAAAGTAGAATTAATATCTGTGCAATTTGTTCACGATCGTGAGTTTGTTGCACACTTTACCAAGTAGAGTTCTATTGATCTCTACTTGGGGAGAGAGGTGCGGAACTAGTATTAGAGCATTCGTCTAGCCTTTTGTTTTTTTGCAGCAGTTGGACATTTTTAGCATCATATAATTTTTTTTGATCTGGACTCATTTTTCTCAATTCGGCAATAGCTTCTTCCATCGATACTATCTTTCTTTCCTTCATCGTAAGTCGTTCGGTTATATGTAGTATCCTTTTTAAAGCTAGTGTATATAATGGACAATCTGGCGGACAGTTTGAATCCAGGTCTCTAAGACACGGAATTTCCATAGGCCCAATTATACTATAAGCTTAGAAAACTTGCTTGAGGTAGGAAAAAGTGTTAGAAAAGAGATGATGGATCAGGGGGTGGTGGATTTTTTAACTAACGAGCGGATGAGCGTGATGGCGGTTGATCTTCCTAGTGGCGCTCCTCACGCTTCGGCTATGCATTTTGTTTTTCAAGATGGTATTTTGTACTTTTGTACTCATTCTGGTAGCAGAAAGTTAGCAGGATTGAAGTCTGGTTCAGCACTGGGCTCAGTGGTGATTGGTTTTAGCGAGCAGAACTGGGTGACGGTACAGCTGGACGGCCAGATCCAAAAAATTGATTCTCCCACTGAAAAGGAAGCAATCAAGCGTCTCATTGTGGCTAAGTATCCCGAAAGCAGTAAATACATGGACGAAACAGCTGTCTTTCTCAAATTCACCCCTTCCTGGTGGAGATATACTGACTTCAATACCCATCCGCCAACAATATTCGATAGCGGGTAATCATCTTTCTTCTAATATCTATCAATATATATTAAGATCTTTCAACATTTATCAGGATTTGTTAAGATAATTTAAATGAAAGATTATAAGTGGGAAATCAATGATCGAATTCGACAACTTCTTATTGAATTGGAAGCTGTAAAGATTAGTTTTGAGGCTCTGAACTTATCACCCCAAGCCGAAGAAAACTTGCGCAAGACAGCTCTCATGAAAAGTGCTGTTTTTTCCGTGCGAATAGAAGGATATCCTGATACCCTTAATTCTCCAAAAGCTGAGAGTCAAAAGTTGGTAAGAGCGTACCGACTGGTTCACTCTAGAAACGCCCCCCAGAAACTCACTTTAGCATTTATAAAAGAGTTGCATCGGGTTACTCTAGATAAGCTTTCGTATAACGCAGGCAAGTGGCGGAGGGATGAATGGGGGATTTTTAACGAGGCGGGAGTAGCGGTATATAAAGCCCCAGCGCATTTTAATATACCGGAATTAATGTCTAGATATGTCTCGTTTGTAAATAAAATTTCAGATCACCTGGGGATAAAAGCTGCAGTCGCCCAATTTATTTTTGAAAAGATTCATCCGTTTGCGGATGGTAACGGTCGGGTAGGACGAGTTATTTCTGCCTTCATATTGGCCAAAGCTGGATATGGGTTTCGAGGATTGGCCCCATTTGAGGAGTATATAGATAAACATAGGCTCGATTACTACGAGGCACTTGAGCCAAGTCACAAAGTTACAGGTTTTGTAGAATATTTTTTGGAGGCAATAGTAATCCAATCCAAAGAAGCCTTAAGTACTATTCTGGTTCCTCAAGCCCAAAGCACTGAAAATGACTTACCCCCAAGGCAACGGGAGCTACTAGAGATAATTCGTGACCACCCTTATTGCTCCTTTGACTCGCTTCAACGTAGATTCATAAGTATTAAACCTAGTACTCTACGCTATGATGTAACTCAATTAACAGATGAAGGGTTAATAAAAAAAATCCGCAAAACTCGAGGAGCTATGTATCTTGCCAACAGCTGATATACTGTAATAATGTTTACACTTCCGGATTTACCATATCCCACAAACGCATTGGAGCCGTATATTGATGCCCAGACGATGGAGATTCATCACGGAAAGCATCATGCCACCTATGTCAAAAATCTCAATGATTTAGTAACAGGCAAAGAAGAAAAAGATCTGGAAGAATTATTAAAGACCACTGACAACCAAAAAATAAAAAATAATGGCGGGGGGCACTACAACCACTCACTGTTTTGGCAAATGATGACACCCGGCGGCAGCCGGCTAGAAGGTAAACTGGCCGAGACTATCAATTCTACTTTTGGCAATCTAGATGGATTTAAAGAAAAGTTTACTGCTGCGGGTTTGGGCCGGTTTGGATCCGGTTGGGTTTGGTTGGTGGTGGATGGAGGAAAGCTCGCAATTATGGACACTCCCAATCAGGATTCCCCTATTATGAGTGGTCAGACTCCCCTCTTGGGAATCGATGTTTGGGAACACGCATATTATATCCTGTATAAGTGGAATAGAGTCGAATATATAAAAAACTGGTGGAATATCATTAATTGGCAGAAGGTAGATGAAAACTATAGTCAAGCTCAAGCCAATTCTTGAGTGATATAATCTTTTCTTTTTTTAATTTTGTAGTTTTAATCCTCTCGAAAAACTTTTTTACAGCCTGCTTTTTATAAATTCTCAAATGATATGCGGGTTTTCGGTTGGCTAGCATAGATTTTTGCATTGTAAACCTCGCCTCCACCGCTAAACAGTTTTCTAATATATCTTTACATAACTTCAAATACTCTATATTTGTATTAGTAATATCCAAGCAAATTTTAGGAGTGTGCCTGGAGCTTTCTTTGATAACTTTCACACACCCTTCAGCATCAAAAAAGCCTTCCAAGAAAAGCAATGAAGCCTTATCACCATACTGTCTAAGCAGATTGTCAAGATATTCAATATTATATCTACATTTTTTAAATAAGCTAAAAAGTTCGAAATTGTTTGTCCTTACAAAGTAGATATTTTTGCCCCTGTCAATATATTCCCTAGCTTTTTTACCAACGCAGAGCGTTAATCTGTGTGCATACTTTGAAGTAAAGGCTCGATCTCCAACAAGTATTACATAATTATTTGTTGCTCTCCAATTATAAAGACACCCATCACCTAAAAGTGCTCCTATGACATAAAATATTTCAGGTTTATAAATAACTCTACCCTTTCTGCCATAAGGTAAATATTTGCCTTTATACCAGCTATATAGAGCCCCCTTAGGGATATTGAATCTATCGTGCAAATAATCAACCACTTCTTGTCTTGAATAGTTTTTTGTTTTCATATCACTCATAAGATCAAATGCCTTCAGTCTAAGCTGATGGTTGATTCTGATAGAAATCATTAAATAATTATACTACTCTATTCGAATTATCAAAATAAACACGCAAAACATACTGGGTCCTGGTGGAATGTAGTTAATTGGAAGTTTGTTTCCGAGCGCTTCGGATCCGGTCTAGTTTAGTCAGGAATTTCTTGCGTAGTCTGATCGATTGCGGCGTAATTTCAATTAGCTCATCGTCTTCAATAAAGTCCAGGGCTTGCTCTAAACTCATTTTAATAGCCGGAGTTAGAGAGATGCGCATGTCTTTGTTGGCGGCTCGAGTGTTGGTTAAATGCTTGTCTTTACAGACATTTATTTCCATATCGTTTTCCCGGCTATTCAGACCAATAATCATGCCTTCGTAAATGGGTTCAGACGGTTCAATAAACAGCGTTCCGCGGACTTGCGCATTTTCCAGGCTGTATGCCATGGCTCGGCCTTTATCAAAAGCAACTAGTACCCCGTTTCTGACTTTGTCCAAGGTGGTGCCCAGGGGTTTAAAACCCAGTGAAATAGTATTAAAGACAACGGTTCCTTTGGTGGCAGTCAGTAGGATATTTCGCACTCCCATTAAGTTGCGCTGGGAAATTTCATATACCATGCGGGTATTTCCCCGCCCATCGGCGTGCATATCAGACATAACTGCCCGCCGTTGGCCCATTTCAGTGTTGACTACTCCCACAAATTCATCAGGCACATCAACAGTCACTTCTTCATAAGGTTCCTTCTTGTCTTTAATTATTACTTCGGGCTTAGACACTTGCAGCTCATAGCCCTCCCGCCGCATGGTTTCCAGGAGAACCGCCAAATGCAGTTCTCCCCGGCCAACTACTTCAAAACTTCCCCCGCCCACATCTGCAATTCTTAAGCCTAGATTAGTCTCCTTTTCTTTGAGTAGTCTCTCTCCCACTTGGCGGCTGGTCACAAATTTTCCTTCTTTCCCGGCAAAAGGAGAGGTATTGGCTCCCACGGTAATTTTCAAGGTGGGCTCTTCTACTTGAATTTGCGGCAGGGCATCGGGAGTGCTGGGATCAGTAATGGTCTGACCAATTTCAATATCT
>Ga0209541_10010434_pt1 | contig 14803 bp, 10 predicted proteins | sample RifCSPlowO2_01_FD_184027 | JGI IMG/M metagenome (GOLD analysis project Ga0209541, IMG submission 184027) | Groundwater microbial communities from Rifle, Colorado - Rifle CSP2_plank lowO2_0.1 (SPAdes) (version 2) | ecosystem: Environmental > Aquatic > Deep subsurface > Groundwater | place... | reverse complement strand
ATCTTTGACCAGTTCGGCAAACTGTTCCAGCAGGGTGGCTTTATTCACGCGATATGGAATTTCGTTGATGATAATTTTATGCTGACCTTTTTCCTCAATAATTTCCGTGCGGGCCCGCATGACAATCGGCCCTTTGCCAGTCGCATAAACTTGCTTGATCGTATTCCAATCGTAAATAAACCCGCCAGTTGGGAAATCCGGGCCTTTGACGAATTCCAGGAGGTCTTCCGTGGTTGCCGATGGTTCGTCAATCAATTTGATTGTCGCGTCCACGACTTCCCCAAGATTGTGTGGTGGAATATCTGTGGCCATCCCAACCGCAATGCCTAAAGTACCGTTGAGGAGCAAGTTTGGGGCTTTCGCCGGCAAGACTGTGGGTTCCTGCTTGGTCGCATCATAGTTCTCTATCCAATCCACAGTTTCTTTATCGATGTCGCTAAGCATTTCTTCTGCCAGTGCCATCATCCGGGCCTCGGTATAACGCATGGCAGCCGGTGGGTCACCGTCCATGGAGCCAAAGTTTCCCTGGCCATCAATCAACGGATAGCGCATGGCAAATTCTTGGGCCATGCGGACCATGGAGTCGTAAATGGCCACGTCGCCATGGGGGTGATACTTCGCCATGACTTCCCCTACGACATTGGCTGATTTGCGGAATTTAGCGGAGCTTCGCAGTCCGATTTCTGACATGGCGTAGAGGATCCGACGGTGCACTGGTTTTAATCCATCCCGCACGTCGGGAAGCGCGCGAGAGACAATCACGCTCATGGCATAGTCAAGATACGACTCCTGCATTTCTTTTTCAAGTATTCTGGGGTTGATTTGGCCAATATTGTTCATCTAGTTTCTTATCTTTTCACTTTTAGTTAATTGTTCCAGATCTAATTCTAATTTTTGTTGTAAAATGTCGCTCGCGGCTTTTTCGAAAAACATTTGGTCAAAAGTGAGGGTCGCGGTTTTCGCAGCCGCAGCTTCAAAGGTTAGAATGCCGAAACTTTGGCTGTGAGACAAAACTTTTTGCACAAATTGGGCATTCTGACGGTCAGTCATTTTTTGGGGAGTGAGACTAGTGTCGTTGATATTCAGGCTAACATCATTCAGCTTGGAAACATTTAAAATATCATCGCTCGAATTCGTAAAGTTAAAATAAATTTTCATGAGCGTCCCGCTTAGTTCTACCCGTTCCACGGCAGCAAATGGGGTCTTTGTTAGCACGGTGTTTTGGTCAGAAGGATTTAAATCAACGAGGTTGGAAGTATCAATACCTTTAATCGTACCTTTCAGATCCGAAACCCAGAACATGATCAGCAGGATACCAATGACAATTACGGTCCCCCATAGGATTTTGACTCGGGTTTCATAAGGCTTGGCTTGGAGCTTGGTTAAAAATTTTTTAATCATCTTTGCGGGGTCAGAATCATGAGCGCGGTTTGTTCGCCAGTCAGGTCTTTCTTTTTTATAGTCAGTTTATCTTGCTCGGTGTGTTTGCCACCCATTTCCTGCAAGAATTTATCCAGCTTGTCTAAATTTAGTTCCAGCCCAGAGACTTTATAGCTATGTGGGATAATAATAAATGGTTCCAGTTGCGTCGCAATTTTGGTGGCTGCTTCATAATCTAAGATCTGCTTGCCACCCACTGGCACCAAAACGATGTCCGATCCTTCTAAAACTTCTTTCTGTTCGTCAGTTAAAGCTGTCTGTTTGATGGGGCCTAAGAAAGAGATTCTCACCCCTTCAACTTCCATGCTGTAAATCGTGGTCTTACCTAGTTCTTGATTTTCCGCTGGCGTGCCGATAATAAACGCCTCCTTAATATCGTATTCTCCCGGGCCCCGAATAATGAGTGGGTTGCCAGAAATTGAGGAAAAATTATTACACCAATCTAAAGCCGGGTTAGAGCAAATCACCACATCCGCATTCCCTCGCACCGCCGTCAGACCCGTGGTTTTGCCAAAGGGATCAGTGATAATGGTCAGATCCCTACCGGTTATTTTAAAGCTGGATAGTCCAAACCAGGATATAGTCATAAAGTCCAATAAAAACAGGGCTGTTTAATGCAACCTACCCCTTAGTATTTTACCAAATTTTAGCCTTGATGAAAAGCTTAAAAAGGCGTATAATCTTAAGGCTAAAGAAGGGGTTTAAATCGTCGTAGTACGAATGGCTTAAACCAATTATTTGAGTATGACAAATGTCGCGATAGCCACAACTGATGCCAAAACCATGCAGGAGTTATTGGCGCAGGATGGGGCCGAGATTAATGTCCCTAAGGCTGGGGACATTTTAGAAGGTCGGGTGCTGACCATTAGTAAAAATGAAGTTTACGTGGACATCCCCGGGATTGGGCTCGGGGTTGTGCGAGGTCGAGAACTGTACGATGAATCAGTTCGGATTACTACCCTTAAAGTTGGCGACACGGTCCTGGCTTTGGTGGTGGAATCGGAAAATAAAGACGGGAATATTGAAATGTCTTTCCGGGCAGCTGGTCAAGAACGAATCTGGCAGACTTTGTCCGAGCGTTTGCGTTCACGTGAGGTTATCAAAACCAAGATTTTGGAAGCCAACAAGGGCGGGCTTATGGTTGAGGTGAATGGCGTAATCGGTTTTTTGCCGGTTTCGCAACTCTCCTCGGAGCATTATCCGCGCGTGGAAGAGGGCGACAAGAACAAGATTTTGGAAGTCTTGAAAAGTTACGTGGGCAAAATCTTTGACGTCCAGGTGATTACCGCAGATGCCCAGGATGAAAAGTTGATTGTTTCTGAAAAAGCTGTGGGTGAAGAAGCCATGCGCACGAAAATCGGAAAATTGGCCTTAGAGCAAGTCGTGGACGCGGAAGTTTCAGGTATTGTAGATTTCGGCATCTTTATCAAATTCGGGGAAGGTTTGGAAGGCTTGGTTCACATCTCGGAATTGGCTTGGAATAGGATTGAACATCCCAAAGATCTATATAAGGTTGGGCAGAAAGTCCAAGCGCAGATCATTTCCATTGATCGCGATCGGATTTCCTTCTCGATTAAGCGTTTACAGCCTGATCCTTGGACCGAAGCCATAAAAAAATACCAGGTTGACCAAGTGGTGTCTGGGAAAGTGACGAAAGTTATGCAGTTTGGCGCTTTTGTGGAACTGGACCCGGAAATTTATGGCCTGGTGCATTCCGTGGAATTGTCGAATGATGAGATCAGCGATGCTTCGCAAGTGGTGAAAATCGGTGATGTCAGAGAATTTAAAATCATCTCGATTGAACCGCAAGAGCATCGACTTGGATTATCTCTAAGAGCTGTTGTGAATAAACAAGTGTAAAAAAACCGTCCCGATTCATCGGGACGGTTTTTTCTTAAAGGCTCGATTCAATGACCGTAAGGTCGTCGTAAATGACTTTGGCGTTAAACACCCAGTGCGCTCCCGGCGGCTGTTTGTACAAGCCATTCATTCTTTCGAAACTCATTTGGGAATATTTCGTGCTCATTTTTTTGGGATACTCATTCAAAAATCTATTCATGCCAATGATCCCATCATGCAGGTCGTTGCCGAAATCCCAAAGATCGCTACCCCCCACCCCCCAACAATTGGCTGTACTTTTGGGGTAAAACCGGCACAACGTACTTTCCGCATTGGATAACGCGATGATTTTTTTCCAATTTTTGACTGTGACCAAAGTCGGGGCAAACTTGGCCAGGGGCGAGTTGCGCGCGGCTAGATACGTTTCTATTTTTTGGGTCAATTTTTGCTGGCGCTGCGCTTGGGCCACAATTTCCTGTCTCCGGTATTGGTCAGTTAGGATCGCCGACCAGGCCTCCAAATAATTCTCAACGCTATCATCGCTTAGGTTAAAAACCAAAATCGGCTCACTGGCTGTAGGCGCCTTAATCGTAAAAGCGTAAGTTTCGTGTGGGATCAGATTTAAAACCAAAGACGATAAAAACACCAGCAAGTAGAATTTTTGTTTTGGTTTCAGTTTCTCAAAACTTGCCTTTAGATCATTAAAAGTAAGTTTTTTGAAGATATCCATCGTATATAATATTATAGCAGAAAATGGACTAAAAGTCAATAGTTTTATATAATATGTTAGATACAATTTCAAATGGAGATAAGCATAAGTATGCATTTGAAATTGAGAGGAGCAGTGTGCCGAGCGTAGTCCCGATTTTTATCGAGACGAAGCATCGACCAACTGCGACGTGGCGTCATGGCCGAGCGGTTAGGCAGAGGTCTGCAAAACCTTTTACACCGGTTCAACTCCGGTTGACGCCTCCAGAAAATAGTGGTATACGCAGTTTGTGCTTGTTTGCATGGTCCTGTACCGTTTGATAGAATTTAAGCATGAGCAATGGCAGAAAAAGAAAATGGACAAACGAGCAGTTAAGATTGGCAGCGAAGGAATCTTCTAGTATTAGACAGGTTCTTTTCAAGATTGGACTAATCCCCGCCGGCGGTAATTATGTTCAGGTTCAGAGTTATTTGAAAGCATTAAAGGTCAGTACGTCTCATTTTAAAGGGAAGGCCTGGAATAAAGGGATGAAAGGATTGAAAAATCCACAAATCCCATTAGAAAAAGTTTTAGTCAAAGATAGCTCTTATCAAAGTTATAAATTAAAGAACCGTTTGTTCTATCTTGGCATGAAGCAACAAGAGTGTGAACAATGCGGTTGGGCTAAAAAAACTTCTGAAGGTCGGCTCCCTTTAGAACTAGACCATATTAATGGAGATAGAAAAGATAACCGTTTAGAAAATTTAAGAATTTTATGTCCGAACTGCCATAGCTTACAGCCAACCCACAGGGGTCGTAATAGAAAAAAGAAAAAGATATAAATATATGCCCGGGTGGTGGAACGGTATACACGCAGCACTTAAAATGCTGTGCTCGTAAGGGCTTGAGAGTTCGAATCTCTCCCCGGGCACCAAAAGAAAACTAAACGACTTTTTGGAAGCCATCTCTTGGGCGGCGCTACGCGCGGCACAATTGCTCTAAAAAGGAATTAAAACTGAATTGCCGCCAGCAGAGCCGCCGCCCCTTTTGCCCGCCTCGCCTTCGCGAGAGCGAGGCTGGGCCGCCGCCGGATTTCGTGCCAGTTAACCAAAGCATAACCCAAAAAACTGGCGCGCGCCGCAAGCTAAACTATTTTATATATGCCAGAGAGTTGATTATTTTATCGAATACTTGTTCCATATCTGAAAAATTAGAATTCATACTTTCAAAACGGATCGTCATTCCAGGTTCTTTTTGTGATTTAGTCTGCAATATTGCTCCTTTGAAATATGTTGTTTTCCCTACATTCGGGTCATCGCCAAGACCCGGAGCATATATCAAAGAGCCCTTGAATTGTACCAGTTTGAAACTGTTGGGCAAGGTTTGTAGCTTACATTCGTTTATTTTAACTTGATTCTCGTTTGATGGGTCAAGATATGCTTTATTCTGGCAAGCAACATCAAGTGACTGACCGTAATACTGCCACACTTGGGCAGGGCCTTCATATACGTAAGCAGCAGAATTTTTATTATGTGCTTCGAGCCTTATCCCTGATGGGTCTTGGCCTGCATATAGCGGACTACTGAACGATAAATTTATTCCTTGTAAACCGGGACTCTCTAAGGCTCCTGTGTATGATTGAGCCTGAAAATCACCCCAGTATTTTGGGTATTTGAAAGAAATTCCTAGTTCTTCGCTTGAAGCTACCGCTAACTGATTTAAATCGACTGGTAAGGTTTTAATGCTAGAAAGTAATGCTTGATAAGTCGCATACTTTTGACTATCAAATAAATTTTTAATCATTGAACCTGATAGTGCTTTACTATCCAGACGTTGTTTGCTTTTGACGTGTTCTCTGTAGACAATGTAAATTATTCGGCTTGGAACTTTACTGTCGGTAACATAGACCCTGTCCTCTATAGTTTCACCTATATCACCAGCGGCATAAAAATGTGTTGCGTTCAAACCATTAAGTTTAAAAGTCTTGCTTCCAGTCTCGTCTTGATAAATATAAGCTGGCGATATAAATTTTGGGAAGCTTCCTTGCCCACCGACGATCTCTTTATAGCCACCGGTAGTGTACGAATTGCTATCGGCCAAAAATGCGGAGAATGCAATACAATCAATCGGGCAACTATTAGTATCAAGAGGTAAAGTAACACTACTTCCTTGAGAAAAGTTAACATTTAAATCTGGTTTTTCGAAAGTAATCACTGGCCAACGAGTTTTACCTGCACTTTTATCAGTTAAGAATAAATCCTTTAGATATTCAAATGCTAAAGCCCTATCCATATCTTTATATAAAGCATTACCCGCTTTTGGTGCAATTTCCTGATCATAGGTTGTTTGAGTTTGACTATCATTTTGCGTAATATTTGTCGATTCGGGTTTAATGAAATAATAGCCGGCAACAACAGAAGCGGCTATAATTAGTAAAATCGTAGACACTAAAATATACCAAACTTTTTTTGATTTTTCCGGAGCATTCTGCGTCGCAGGGTGGCTTTGAATTTTATTACCGTCATTATTAGATAAATTATTTTGATCCATAGAATTAGAATTTATTAAAACAAGTATTTTAATTATTGCATAATTGGCTTAATCAAGCAATGCTAGTAGAAGAGGAGTTTAAAAGATAATTGCCTGCGCACGGCAGGAGGGTGGGCAAGCACAACTCCCTTTTAGTTTCTGAGCGGCTTGGGGGCGGCGCATTTTGCAAAGCAAAAGATTATCATTGTCTTTTGCTTTTGCAAAATACGAAATCCGGCGGCGGCCCAGCCTCGCTCTCGCGAAGGCGAGGCGGGCAAAAGGGGCGGCGGCTCTGCTGGCGGCAATTCAGTTTTAATTCCTTTTTAGAGCAATTGTGCCGCGCGTAGCGCGGCGTTCCTATTCTATTTCAGAAATTTTTGCTAAAATGGGTTCGAGCGGCATTGTAAAGCCACACCAAAAAGATTTTTTAAAAGCCCCTCTTTGTGAGGGGCTTTGGTTTATTAGTTTAATTAATTGCGACAGTTGGTTTTCCAGCCTTCGCCATGGCTTCGGCGGACCCGCCGTAGCTTTATATTTTAGCGGAGGCGGGTAAGAATTTCTTGTAGGCGCCTTTGGTGTAAGCATACCAGGGTTGGAATCCGCGTCGTTCGTATTTGAGTAACGCGATGTCCAGATTGAATTGACAATCCCGGAGCTGCTCCACGGTATAAGGCGGATTCAATCGCGGGTTCCAGTTGATCTGGGCTAACCCGACATCCAGGGAGCCGTTGCGGTTTAAGCCACGATTATCGCGGGTACATTCATGAGTGCCGTTTTCCGCTTTGAGAATCGCGATGAAGACTTCACAATTTTTTTGTCCCATTTTCGGACAAAGATATGCTCGAATCTCCGGTTCATGCATATAGACCTGATTTTCTAGTTTAACCTTGGGTGGCACATAGTTTTTTGGTTTGGGTGGTCCCATCAGTTGGGGGTCTATCGCCACTTCCTCGACTGCTTGCTCATCAGAGTCATCCAGCGAATTGAGAAAATTTTCGACATTTTTTATTTCAAAGACGAGAGTCGTTTTGTTTTGTATTTCCGCCTTCGCCAAGGCTTCGGCGGACAGGTGGGCTGATGCCGGGGTTGGAAGTACCAGGGGTACGACAATTGCAATCAGCATTCCGACGACAAAACGCTTTGTCATTGAATGATCCTAAGCCTTAATGTTTCTTCCTTTCCTGAAGTTGAAACAAGAAGGTTAAGTTGTGACCTTTACCCAGCACCAGGGTTGGTGCTAGGTTTATTAGCTTATAAAGAACTGTTGCGGGGAACATAGGTTTTTAGGCCTATGTTGCCTAACCCCGCCTGATGCTAGACCAGGGCGGGGCACGCAACTATCAATGATAGCACAAAACGGGCATTTTGTCAAGGGGTAATCTGAAGTATGGTAGAATTGACCTATGGGCTAATTTGGCCTATAATTGATAGGATTTTCACATGCGCGAGTGGCGAAATGGCAGACGCACTACCTTGAGGTGGTAGCGACCGCAAGGTCATGGAGGTTCGACTCCTCTCCCGCGCACCATGGACGGTTAGCTCAGTTGGTTAGAGCGCCTCGTTTATTCACCCCGCACCAGTTTGCGGGTGATTAGCTCAGTGGTAGAGCGACTGCTTTACACGCAGTAGGTCGTAGGTTCAATCCCTACATCACCCACCAGAAATAGAGTTAGAATATAACTGGTGCGGGGCAAGCCGAGGAGGTCGTAGGTTCAATCCCTACACCGTCCACCATGAAAAATTTGTTATAATGGGTATAGTTTATCTCGTTTTACAAAATCAAAGCGAATAAATCGGTTAGGAAATGCGCTTTGATTTTGAAAGGAGCAACGATCGACCGTAGCACAATCGCTGTAGGGATTTTTCAAAAGTAGCGATTTGCGGAGGTGCGATCAGTTGCGACGTGCCGGGCTAGCTCATCGGTAGAGCGCTGCCCTGAAGAGGCAGGCGTGCCCAGTTCGACTCTGGGGCCCGGCACCAGAAAAATTCAGACGAGCGGGTATGGTTCAGTGGTAGAACATTGCCTTGCCAAGGCAGAGATGCGGGTTCGATTCCCGCTACCCGCTCCAAAAGAAAAAACCCGACTATAAGTCGGGTTTTTTCTTGTATGATTATTTTCGTAAGAACGCTTCTTTGGGGGAAAGACCGGAGGCGCGCCGGGCTGGCCAAAACCCTGCCAGCAAACCAATGATGGAGCTTGATCCTAAAACCAATAAGATAAACCAGGTCGGGGTGAAGAATAAATCCACAGGCTCGCCGCCTAAGCGTTTAGCTAAAATATTTATACCAAAGTTGACGATGGCTCCCCCACCCATGCCCATGGCAATCCCAGCCACCCCCCCGGCCATGCCCATGATCATAGATTCCATCAAGAATAAGTTTCGGACATCCGAGTCCATAGCGCCCAAAGATTTCATAACGCCGACTTCGTAAGTTCGTTCCAAGAACGAAACGATCATGGTGTTAAACATGCCAACCGCGGATACGGTTAAGGCCGCGACACCAAATACACCCAAGACTATGGTGATGATATTCAGAATTTTTTGCGCTTGATTCACCAGGTCAATGCGGGCGGAAATCAGCATCCCCTCCGCAATCAGCACATCGCGCAATCTTTCCACGCCGGTTAAATCCTTGGCTTTCACGTAAACTTCTTTATAGATCGGTGGTGGGATTGATACGATACTTGGCGAGATAAAGGCAATGGGCGGTTCGGCCTCATCCACGATAATGCCGACAATAGCTGGCTGGGTCGTGGTCTGGACAATGTCTACTGTACCATCTGGCTTAGTGTAGTAAACCGTGATTTCCACGGTTTTAGTCAGACTTGTTACATCTGGCGGCAATCCTAAAATTTTAAGCGCTTGGGAAGTCAAAACCACGCCCGGGGTTTCGTTGGAAAATGGTTTGCCTAAGTTCGTGAGTGTTCCGGATAAACGAAAATATTCCGGAGCCACAATCCGAATCAAAGTTAAGCCGGTACTGGTCGCGACTTTGACTTCGCCGTCAAATTCGGCCAAAGGGACGGCTTCTCCCACATCCGCAAGTAAGCGAATTTTATCAATCTGCTCGGTAGTTAAAATAATATTCGCTTCATTAGGGAAACTCGCTTGTAGTGTAATTAACGAATCCTGGGTCGTGATCAGTTTACCAAGCAAGATATATTGCAAGCCATAACCCAGAGAAATGAGGAAAACCACGGTTGCGATCCCGATGGAGGTGCCAAGGATGGTGAGGAGCGTACGGGTTGGTTTGACTGTAAAGATCCGGGTGGAGAGGCGGATTAAATCCGCGAATCCTAAGTTGTGCTGTTGGTTGATGGGACTGGCCATAGTTTATTCTTTCGGCAGCGATTGTTGTTCTAAGGCTAAATCCAGTTTTTCCGTCATGGCTTGGCCGGTGTGGATGGCTAGCCCGACTCCAAATTGGCTTTTGGGCAGGCTTAAAGCTTTCGCAAAATTTTCCGGGGTGATGATGTTACGCATCCGTTCGTTTAAGAGTTCATCCATGCGCATGGCCTGGAGTTCATTCACTTCCCCGCGGTAATCTTTCAAAAGCCACTGCCGGACATTAATGACTTCGCTTGCAAGCGGCGCTTCCGGATTGGTCTGCAGTTCTTGGAAAATATCGTCAATCTGTTTGCGCTGACTGATAATATCTTCCACCTGCTGGCTGACTTTCGTGGCCTTTTGTTTCCAAAGTCCGATCCCGCCTTGACTGAAAGGTTTATCTAAGATGGCTTTGAATTCATAGACCCCGATGCGCTGATTTAGTCTTTGGGCCAGATAAAACTGGAAGCGGGAAGCTTCTTCGGCGGAAAACCCGCGCATGATCAGGTGCGAGACGGCCACGGATAAATTTTCAATCGGGGTCATTTGCTTGCCCATGTAGCCGAACAATTCCTTACTGACTGATTCCTTGACGGTTTGGGGAGTGGTTTCCTCGGTTTTGGTGACCCCCCCGTCCCGTAGATAGAAAATTCGGCGCACGTCTTTTAAGCTCCAGGCCTCATGCGTGACCATGACGATCGTGCGATTATCTTTTTCATTGAGTTCTTTTAAGAAGGCCAAGACTTTCTTGGAATTTTCGGAATCCAGGTTGCCCAAGGGTTCATCCGCAATGATAATCGGCGGGTTGTTCGCCAGGGCCCGGGCAATGCCCACGCGCTGCTGCTGTCCGCCCGAGAGTTCGTGAGGCAATCTAGGCGCGAGATCCGCGATGCTTAACCGTTCCAAAAGCTTCATGGCCTCTTTTTCCCGCGTTTTGATGTCAATTCCTAAGAAAGTCATGGGCAAGGCCACGTTGTTTAAGACACTTAGAGTTGGAATTAGGTTGAACTGTTGGAAAATAATCCCGACGCCGATTTGGCGATACACTGCCAGTTCTTTTTTATTAAATTTGCCGATGTCACGCCCGTTAATCATGATCCGGCCTTTTTGGGAAGGTTCAATGCCGGCAATCAGATACAAGATGCTGGTTTTGCCGCTGCCGGAGGGCCCAAAAAACGCCACGTATTCGCCGCGTTTGATTTCCACATTGACGTTTTTTAAGGCTTGCAGTTCGTAGGGCTTGCCCAAGTTATACCAGAAATTTACATCCTCCATTTTAATGATCGGCGGCATGTTGTCAGCCATCCCAGTATATCAACTTCCCGTGCCAAACGCCGATTGGCGTTGGTACTCTAATAATCTTAATCCGGTAAATCTTCGGCCTTGTGTTGTTTTTAAATATTGCTCTCGGCGTTTGGCATCTTGCTCTGATAAACAGCCTTCAAAATAGATAAGCTTAAAGGGTAACCTGAACTTGGTTGAAAAACTTAACCCATGTTCGTGTTCTTTTATTCGCCTTTTTAAATTATTCGTATACCCAATGTAGTTCTTACCGTCGGTTAAACTCCGAAGAATATAGATATAAAAGAACACGCGGGAAGTTGTATTACTGGGCATAGGTGTTTTTTTCTAGGATATTTTGGACAAACTGCAAAATATCCTGCGGCATGTTTTGACCTTTGACGAGATAGGCGTCCGCCCCCAAGCTTTTGGCTTTTTCTTTATATTCCAGATTATCAAAAGCCGAAAAAATTATGACTTGGATATCTTTAAGTTCCGGGTCGGTTTTGATTCGCCGAAGCAGATTAAATCCGGCTTCGGGTGTGGTCACGGTTTGTTGTCCGATCCGAATCGGCATGACCAAGCCTAAGAATATGATTTCCGGCCGCGTATGCGGATTGGTGATGAGTTCGTGAGCTTGCTCTAAATTTTCCGCCATGGTTAAATCATACTTGTATTCCAAGCCATGCAGCCAAAATACCTCCCGAAAGTAAATCCGAGTCAGCTCGTTATCATCCACCAACAGCAGTTTTTGTTTCTTTATTTCAGTCTCCATGCTTAAATTTATTATAACAAAAAATCCCTGATTTGTCAGGGAAACTTAAGTTGCGCGAGGGGTGACACGATTTTGCCCGCCCGTACCGAACGGTACGTTCGGGCGGGGGGACCTCGACAGCGCGCAACATTAGTGAGCACTGACGGGGTAAAAATCGTGGCAGGACCCCGAGCGTATAATTCAGACGCTCGGATGTTGCTTTTCAAAGACGTCCCGATCGACGGGACTAAGTGCTCGTGGCATTGGGAAGCCACTCGCAATTCTTTTCAAAGCAACGATCCTCGCGTTAGGTGCTTTGCGTTTATCTCCCTACTTGTCTTAAGAATTTGAAGGTATCTTCAAAGTTCTTAAAGATCACATCCAGGATGGATTCGGTTTGCCTCGGGACCACGATGGTCTTGATCGGTAAAATAGTGTTATTGCCAGCAAGATCAGTGGAGCCGACTTGGATTCGATACAGGCCGCCGGGTTTTAGGACTGACAGGACGACCGCATGGTCAAGGACGTAGCTATTGGTAATTTCCACTTTGTTAGTCAGTTCTTTTTGACTGTCTGCTGCGCCGGCTCCAGTGCCTTCTTCGTAGTAAACGGTGGAGGTGGAAGGTTCATCCGTCTTCCAGCTAATGATGGTTTGGGTTCGGTCATTGACTCCAGGAACCACCGCTGTGTCAATTTTCAGCGATAATATTTGTGGGGGCGCGATGTCCTGGCTGGTGGTGACTCGGACCGCGGTTGTGGTCTGGACCCGATTGCCTTTGTCATTAAACCCAAACACCGAGACTTCATAAGTGGTTGCCGGAGTTAAGCCGTCAACCAAAATTTCGTGATAGGTGCTTTGGCCTTGTACGGATTTTTGACTAAGCTCGCCGGTTCTCGTATTTCGGTACTCCACAAATGAACTTGTCGGATCGTTGGTTCGCCAGACGACACGGAAGGAGTCGTTGCCCACATCCAGGATTTGGGCGCGAATATCCAAAGCCTTGGTGACAAAGGTTAGATCAGCGCTTTGGCCAATGAGTTGTGGCAGATTGAAAGATTTGGCGCGGAAATGATAGCGGGTGTTGGGATTTAAGTTTTCCAAAAGCAACGCATGATCCGCAACTTTTTGCAGGACGTCTGAAATTTCATTGGAGTACGGATTTTCTTTGGTCTGGTCATACTCTTCTTCAGAAGCAAAGTTGACCACCGAGAAAGTTTTCACATTCGTCCGCCAAGTAATCAGGGCGCTGGAATCAGTGATGAGCGTGGCTTGGGGTTTTTCGATAAACGGCGGGACCAAGCTTGGCAGCGCGGATTCAATCGCCGCTTCGATTTCTCGTTGGAACGCTTCCGCGTCATCTATGGAAATAGATGATTCCGTGAAGAATTGGGTGGTGAAAGTTTGGATGTCCGAGGTTGCCATATTGCCGGCTTTGTCTATGGCCTTGATCTGATAGAAATATTCGGTGCCCATGGTCAGTCCGGTTAAGTTGATAGCGTGATCCTGGCGGTAAGCATCAGAAGCGGTGTTGCGGTCAAGTTTATCTTTATCTTTGCCGTACATGACAACGCCTAAAGCATCTTCGCTTGCGGCAAAGGTGATGGTACCGGCAAAGGCTGTGACGCTGGAGGATTTAATTTCACTAATTTGCGGCGCGGTGGTATCCAAGACTACGGCTGGACTGCCGCCGCCGCCCGCGGCGTAGGTAACAATTGTCGTAGCTCCGGTAGTAAAGTTATTTTCAGCAGATATAGTTTCATTATCCGCCGCGTCTTTGGATCTGGCTTGGTAGTAGTAGGTCGTATCTTCGGCCAGTCCGGTTAAGGACACGACGTGGAATATGGAAAGCGTAGTTTCCAAAGTTGTCGTGTTGGATAAGTTGCCGCTAACTGCTCCCCAATTAAGCTGGGTCGTGGTTAATTCATTGGTTTGCCAAATTACAACCCCGGCTGTTGGCGCCACCACTGGCGTGGATATGTTTGAAATCACAGGCGCGACCGTGTCAGTGGTTGTGAGGAAACTATAATATAAACTTCCATTGTTATCCTGCGAGGTGTTGAGAGCCGCATCTTTTGAGGTCACATAGTAGTAATATCTTGTTCCAGCCGTCAGCCCAGTAATATTGACATTGTGCTGAAACGGATTACTGCCCCCGACCAAGCTATTGGAGCCAACAGTCGTGGGAGTCGCTAAACTCGGACTGGTGGAGTAAGTGACATGCGAGTCAGAATCCGTGTTCGTGTTCCAGGTGATAGTCGCGGCATTGTCATTCACACTGCTTTCCGTGACATTGGAAATCACCGGTCCGCCGCTCGTGCTGAATGGAAAGCCAGCCGCGGAATTATCATTGGTCCCAAGATTCCCAATGATATCGGTTGACTTGACTCGGAACAGATAACTGGTATTGGGAGTCAAGCCGGTTAGGGTTAGGGAGTGAGACAAGACGTAAGAAGCACCAGTTTGCCCACTCCCAAACGCCGTGGAAGGAGAAATGGAATAGTCCACTCGGGAATCGGATAATTCGTCCGTGGTCCAGGTGATGCGCGCATAAGTGGCTTGGGTTTCCGCTACCGTGACGGCGGTGATTACCGGCGGGGTGGTGTCGGTGCCGCCCTGGCCATTGGGCTGGTCAGAAAGTGTTGCGGAATAATTTCCCACATCCCCGTCTGAATCGGTGACCACGACTTTATAGTAATAAGTGTTGGCGGTGTTTAAGGAAAAATCGGCGTAGTAATTGATATTGATATCAGTGATCGTACTGACCAAATTAAACGAGGAGCCATCGGTGGAGCGATAGATTTTATAATTGGTAAAGGTCGCGCCGGCCACGGAACTATATGGTCCCCACGCCATGAATTCCCGATATTGTTCCGCTTCTTCGTTGGAAATATCTTTTAAGTCCAGGTCAGTCAGGGTGATCGGCGCTTTGGCCGAGCCGGCGG
>Ga0209541_10010431_pt1 | contig 14806 bp, 9 predicted proteins | sample RifCSPlowO2_01_FD_184027 | JGI IMG/M metagenome (GOLD analysis project Ga0209541, IMG submission 184027) | Groundwater microbial communities from Rifle, Colorado - Rifle CSP2_plank lowO2_0.1 (SPAdes) (version 2) | ecosystem: Environmental > Aquatic > Deep subsurface > Groundwater | place: Rifle... | reverse complement strand
TTACTTTTACTCTTAATTACTTTTTTGGCGGCGAAAATCCAGTCGGGTATCATTTATTAAGCGATGTTCTCCACATAGCCAATGCGATTCTAATTTTCACACTCTTTGGTGGTGTTTTTAAAAATAAATTTGTACCCTTTTGGATTAGTTTAATTTGGCTGGTTCATCCTCTTCAGACCGAAGCGGTAACTTATATTTCTGGACGGGGCGATCCGTTGAACGTTTTTTTCATGCTTTTAGCTTTTTGGTTTTGGATACCGACTTGCGATGTCAACAATGACCGACATCGCAAGTCGGTCATTGACCGCTCACTTTTAGCTATTGGTTGCTTAGTTTTAGCATTATTAAGTCGTGAGACAGCTGTGATATTTCCATTTTTGCTCATAGTTTTTTATATTTCTTTTCTGTCCAGGGAGAGATTTATAGCATCGTTAAAAAAATCTTTTATTAAAGCCCTGCCATACTTTGGTGTCGTTTTTATTTATGGTGTTCTACGGCTCACAATTCTAAATTTTGAAAATACTCTTAATTTTTATTCCCAGTCTAATATTTATGTCGAAAGTTTCTTGGTTCGGATGTACACTTTCTTAAATGTCCTCTGGACTTATGCTGGACTCATTATTCTGCCATTGTGGCAACATATGGAAAGAAGCGTTACAATTTATACTTATTTTTGGAATTTGCCAACCGCCACTTCATCCATAGTGTTGCTAACGGTTCTTGGAGTTTTAAGATATTTGTATAAGGAAAAAGAAAAGGTGTCAGGTACCGTTTTTGGAACAAAAACGGTACCTGACACCTTTCGAATATGGTTTTTTGGCGTTGGTTGGTTTTTTGTGAATTTAGGCATGACATCGGGGATAACGCCCATCAACGCTCAGTTGTATGAACACTGGCTGTATTTGGCTCTTCTAGGACCTTTGACTTTAGTGATTTTTTACTTACACAACATTTTTAAAATTAGTGGGAAAGCCACCAAGATATTTATATTTTTAATATTAATATCCGTTAGTGCTTTTTTTGCCGTCTTATCTATAAAGAGAAACATTCTTTGGGGCGACCCGATAAAGTTTTTTGAAAATATACTTATATATGAGCCGGATAGCGCCAGAATAAATAATAATTTAGGATATCTTTATTTTGACAAGGGCAATAAGGAGAAGGCCGAAGAATATTATTGGAAAGCTACTGAGACTACAGGCAATAGCTTTCCCCAGCCATATTTTAACTTAGGTACAATTCTTCAGGAGAAGGGGGATCTAAGGGGGGCAATTGTTGTATTTGAAAAAGCCATTGAGCTTGATCCTAATTTCTCTTATCCCTATCCCAATCTGTCAGTAATATATGCCAGCCAGGGCAACTTAGTGAAGGCAACCGAATATTTGGAAAAACTCAAAGAGTTACAGCCACGGCTTCAAAGAGTTTATTATAATTTGGCTTTAGTTTATATCGAGAGAAAAGATTATGACTCCGCCTTTCAAAATTTAGAGGATGGTTTGCAATATGGTCAGTTTGATCCGGAGACAGAACCACTAATTAGAGATCTCTTAAAGCAGCTGAAGAGATGAAGATCTTGAGCAGTAATTTTTTTGTTTTTTGTGTTTTAGTGGCGCTGGCTTTTGTGTTGTTTGAGAATGGTATCAATGGTGACTTTGTTTTTGATGATAGGTCGGTGATAGTCGGCCACCCTCTAGTAGAAGATATATCTGGAGTTTTTAAGGCATTTCTTTATCCTTATCACTACGACCGACCACAATCAGGCCTCTATCGTCCGATCACTTCTGCCAGTTATACTTTGAATTGGCATCTTTTCTCTGGCCAGCCCTACGGTTTTCATTTGGTTAATATACTTTTGCATGCGGTTATAAGTTTTTTGATTTTTCTGATTATTGTTGGTCTTAAGGATCGGAGGACGGCCATAGTTAGCTCGTTGATATTTTTATTTTTACCGATTCACGTTGAAGCGGTGACATCAATTGTGGGTAGAGCGGAGATGCTAATGCTCTTATTCTTTATAGGGGCTTTTTATTCGGTCCAGCGAAATCATTATAAAACTGCTTCTTTGTGTTTTTTCTTATCACTATTAAGCAAGGAAACGGGGATAGTTTTTATTCCGGTTTTTATATTTTTTGAACTGGTATGGAAAAAAACATCAGCGAAGGAGTTATTTAAAAGAACTCTTTATTTTTTACCGCCAATAATCATTTACCCACTGCTTAGATATAATGCCCTGGGCGCTAATTATTTTCTAAATAACGAAGCATATACGTTTTTTAACCCAATTTTAGCTATGGATTTTTTTCCGGGGCTATGGACAGCTTTTAAGGTTCTTTATCTCTATGTCCAGAAAATTATTTTTCCAACTTATTTTTCTTCTGACTATTCATATAATCAAATTATAGCCGTAAACAATCTTTTTAACTCATGGCAGGCCATGACGGGAATCGTGATTTTAGGAATGAGTATATATTTATCAACTTTAAGACGGAGCAGTTTGATTGGACTCGGAGCTTTTATCTTTTTGTGTTCTTATCTGATTGTTTCAAATTTATTTATAAAAATCGGCACAATAATGGCGGAAAGATTAATGTACATGCCCAGCTTGGGTTTTATTCTCATTGTGTCTGGTTATATATCTCGTATTATGAAAAATACAAAGGGCATCTTTGTTGCAACAAAGATGCCCTTTGTATTCGGCGCTTTATTTATTGGATGGCTAGCCATTTACGGCTTTCAAATAGTAAAAGGAAATACTTTGTGGAAAAGTGAAAAGACTTTGTTTGGGAATGCCTATAAATATACGCCAAATAGTGTGGTTAATATAACCAATATGGCTAGCATTCTATTCAGAGAAGGCAAGAACACAGAGGCGCTAGAAAAAATAGAGACAGCGCTTGGTATCGAACCCAAAAATAGTCCAACGCTACATTTAGCCGGTCAGATTTATAAAAAAATGGGCGAAGACAAAACAGCCGAAGAATTTTGGCTTAAAGCGATTCGGGTTCAACCGGACTATTTATATCCTTATCTTAGTTTGGGAACGCTTTATTATCAAAAAGGAGATTTTAAGTCAGGGGAAATGGTTTTATTGAAAGCCAAAGAAATATATAATACCCCCAATGTTATTAGTCTGCTTGCCCTTAATAAAATTGGTCTTGAAAAGTATTCTGAAGCTATAATCTTAATCGAAGAAAAGTCAGGATCGAAACCAAGAGAATATGAACTTAGATTTATTTTGGGCGTTGGTTATTTAAAATCAGGTCAAGAGTTAAGAGCCAGAGAATTACTCCTGGATTTAAAAGATCCGACTATAACCGAAGATTCTTTTTTTAAAAACTTAAAAAATACCAGAATATTTAATATTGAAATTTAACATGTTGATAACTCATTTGTGCGTTGTTCAGATACTGTTCTATAATTAACTATTATAATTAATTAATTCTTTCTGGTTTCCTAATTTAGGTCGTCAAAAAGAATTTTTACGCATGGCAACTCAATATGCTAAACGCAGTTTTTTAATGGTCGTGATCAGTGCTCTTTTGCTCTTCAGTTTATTTACAATAACATATGCGGCGAGTACCATTGGAACAAATATGAGTACTACTGGAACTTTTACTCTAACCATTGGTTCTGCTACCGCGGCTAGATTCCAAAATGCTGCCGGCACAACTACTGTACTTGTAGTCGATACTGCCAACACAAGAGTCGGTGTGGGTGCGGCACCGGGAACGACTTTCGAAGTTCAGGGTACAGCCTCGGCTTCTTATTTCTTAACAGGTAACACGATACAAGTGGGAGGTTTTGCGTCAGCGGCTTATTCTAGATTTGGAACAAATACGGCTACGGCGTCTGATATAGCTACCACCAACGATCTTTTGATATCTGGTAACCTTGAGGTGGATTTAAAATCATATTTTGATTCACCAGCAGAAGTTCAGGGTACAGCCTCGGCTTCTTATTTCTTAACAGGTAACACGATACAAGTGGGAGGTTTTGCGTCAGCGGCTTATTCTAGATTTGGCACCGCAACCACCAATCGAGGATTATCAGCCACCAATGATCTATTAATCTCCGGCTACTTGGAGGTAGATTCTAGCGCATCATTTGATGGTGGTTTTGAGCTTACTACTTTTGCTTCTGTCTCTATGAACGGAGCAAGTAACTTCAACATTAATCTTCAGAGTACCGGCGACTTTATTCTTCAGGATAATGGTTCCACCTTCTTCACTCTCTCTGATACTGGCACTTTAACTATGACCGGTGCGTCTACTTTCTCTGGCGGCGTTTCTGTTTCCACCAACTTTGAAGTTACTGGCGATAATAGGTTTGGCATAAATGCCGGAGCCATCACTCAAGCCACTCTTGAAGTTGGAGGAACGGCTTCGATCTCTGGTGTGGCTTCTGTATCTGGTAATTTTGCGGCTGGTATGGCGAGTACTGGAACCTCAAGTTTTATGTTTGATACTCCATCTACTACTCTCGGAGCTTGTATGAGAATAAAGGATAATGATGGTAGCGGTTATACATATTTAAGAGTTAGCAACGGAGTCGGAACATTTAGCACGGTTGATTGTAGATAGTAATTGAAAGTCTTTGGAGGGAAGGCTGATAAAATGTTAAAAATTAATAAGAAACATATATTAAGTGCGGCAGGAATTATAGTCATTGTCAATCTTGTCCTAATTGCCCCCTTGTTGTTAATAAAAATTGGTTCAAGCCGTGATAATTTTGATAAGATGGCTAACCCCAACGCTTATCAGGCAGTATTCCTTAGCAATGATCAGATTTATTTCGGTCATTTAAAAAGAGAGAGTCGAGAATCAGAATATCTTACCTTGACCGATGTCTACTATGTAAAGATTGCGGAAGATTCTACTGGTCAACTTGTTAAATTAGGTCAAATTGAACCTCACAAACCAACTAATGAAATGATTATAAATCAGGAGCATATATTGTTCTGGGAAAACTTAAGTCCTGACTCTCCGGTAGTACGAACTATTCAGGGATACAAATAAATGAAATCTCTATTCTCAAAGTTAGAAACCGAAGTTATAAATTATAAGTTTTTATTGCAGTTGGCAGCTTCTTTGCTGACGTTTTTATTTTTCAGTCTAAGCTTAAACCATGCATTGGCCGTTGGCGATGCTTATTTTCCTCAAGACACGACCGTGAACTTAACAATTGACGGAGTATCAACTGACTTTACTGTTGTCAGCGAGTCCGAAGCTAATGAGGTGACGGTAAATTCGAGTTCAATTACGGTAAACATTTCTCCCGGCCAAACCTTTAAGCTTAAGTCATCTGATGGAGATAAACTAGTTAATGACGGTGGGGTTTCCTATAGTTGTTCTGGCGGCGAATCTTTGCTTACTCTCACGGTTTCTTCCATAAAAACTGTTGTTATCAGCCCTGATGCGGCTAATTGTAGCGGAAGCGGTGGCGGAGGCGGAGGAGGCGGGGTTGGAAGTGCAAGTACTGCTACTCAATCTTCTGCTACACCTTCTGCTACACCAACACCGGCTCCTGGCCAAACATTGCCGACAATAGCAACGGCCAAACCGGAACAGTATAATTTAAAAGATGGAGATGTGGTTAGCGCTGGAGGATCAGACGATCCCGATGTTTATATTGTTAATGCTCATGGTTACAAGAGACTTTTTCTAAATCCAGTCATATTTAGTTTTTATGGTCACCTCGGAGGCTTCTCAAAAGTGAAAAATATCGCTTCGACTACACGAAATGTTTTTCCAACATCCGGTTTGTTTAGAAACTGTGAAACTAATGACCCCAAGGTATATGGAGTAGAGGTTACAGGAGAAGATGTGGGAATGCTTCATTGGGTTAATACAACTGGTGCTCAGGCCGTCGCCGATGATGTGAACTTCTTTAAAAAAGTATTTTGTATTAATAATAATGAGTTTGCTTGGTACAAACAGGGAACGGCTTATACTTCAGTAAATCAGATCCCTTTGTATACGAGGACAGGTACAAGCTCCTCCACTCCGGCATCTTCAGCGGCCACATCCGGCAAGGTTAAGGTTGTAAGTTCAGTTGTTTGGCTGAATGTCAGGAGCTCAAACTCTACAAGCGCCTCGATAGTGGCTAAGGTTTTACCCGGTGAAGAGTTTACATTTGTAGATTTCAAGAACGGCTGGTATAAGATTAAGAAAGATGGTAAAGATTTTGGATGGGTGTTCGGGACGTATGTTTCAAAACTGTAGCCACATTATTAAATTAGTCTAATGAATTTTAAATGTCCCGACATTAAGTGTCGGGACATTTGACACTTATTTAATTTTGAATAAAATGTAGAGATTAATCCCGTACGAAGTCACGCTCGCGACAAGGTCGCGAGTCCGTAGAACCTCGGCGGGGCTACTTCGTACGGGATGAAAAACAATAAAAATATAATTCTAATGAGCCTTGTTGTACTAATTGGGTTAGCCTCATTAGTTTATTATGGTTATTTTGTGAGGTCAAAAACTGGTGATTCTGACCTTGTTTTGCCTACAATCCAACCCACTCCAACTGAAATTTTAGTACAGAGCCCAGAGCCGGATTCGACCCATTCGAACGACTCAGGGCAAGCAAGCTCACCGCAAGCAACTCCCCGACCTTCGGTTCCGATTACAGCCACTCCCGAGCCATTTTTGGGGCTTAACGGGGTTACAAGTCCTGCCACTTGCCAGGTCGGGGGAGAAGTCGAGTTTACTAGTGCTAACTCTTTTCGTTCGTTGGGTAGTAAAATCTCCTGGCAAAATATTGATAGCCGTGGCCGTTTGATTAAATGGCATATTGGTCCCGATGACAAACTAGCTGTTGGTCCAAATATTTTTGAGAGTTTACCGTTGCCAGATGGCGAATATCAGAATTTAACGGTTCGACTTCCAGAAAATCCAATTTCTAAAAATTACTTGCTCACCGCCTCTGTTACCTATGGTCAATTTGTAAAAGGAAACCTCGAAGTTAAGGAGACAAATTGTACGGGTCAGGTTAAGGTTAATCTTAACTTCTAAATTCTAAACCTCTATGTTTAGGAACAAAGACTTTATAATTGCGGCGGTTTTGGCGCTAGTTATATCTTTTGTTCTTTTCGGCAATGGTATTGGCGGAGATTTTGTTTTCGATGATACTATTGTTGTTGTCGGAAATCCTTTTATAAACGAAAATCTTGATGGGTTTTGGAAAATTTTTACCAATCCATATTTTGCCTATCAACCTCGACCAGGTTTATATCGACCTTTAACCATCGCCAGTTATTCACTAAATGTGTTTACATTTGGGTTTTCACCGGTTAGTTTTCACGTGGTTAACATCTTACTTCACGCCCTAGCTTCCTTTCTGATTTTTATTCTTTTTTATCGTCTTGGCGGAAAGATTGTTGCATTTGCCGGTTCTGCTTTTTTTCTATTTCTGCCAATTCACGTTGAGGCAGTAACGTCCATTGTCGGTAGGGCCGAGATTTTATCGCTGTTGTTTATAGTAACGGCCATGCTCCTAGTTATTCAAAAGAAGTACGTTCTGGCTTCCGGAGCATTTTTTCTTGGACTTTTAAGCAAGGAAATGGCGATAGCCTTTCTTCCTATTTTTCTATTTTTGGAGTTTTATTGGCATAAAAAAACGGCCGCTGAAATTTTTAGAGGACTTTTATATTTTGTTCCCCCAATAGCGTTGTATTCTATTTTGCGGTATGTGGCTTTAGGCAAATATTTTTTGCAGAACGATGCAACTCCGGTCTATAATCCTATCAAATTCACCCATACTCTAAGTGGTTTCTGGACTTCATTCAAGGTTTTTTATTTGTATCTTGAAAAGACATTTTTTCCAATTTCTCTCTCAAGCGATTACTCTCTTAATCAAATTCCTTTAGTTCAAAATCCTTTTGTTTCAGTTGGAACAATCTTGGGCGTTGTTATCTTTGGTTTGCTTATCTCACTATTTTTCAAAACCAATAATTTTTTATTGCGCTTCGGAATTATACTTTTCCTAGTTTCTTATTTCGTAATATCCAATTGGGGTTTTAAGACAGGGACAATAATGGCTGAGCGGTTAATGTATACACCTTCGCTTGGTTTAGCTCTACTTGTTGGCATACTTTTTGGTTATCTAACTTCAAAAAGAACTAATCGCTGGTTGCTATATGGTCTAGCAGTAGTCCCTCTTTGTTTCTATGGTTTTATTATTATAGATAGGAATAAGGATTGGCTTAACAGTAAAAACTTATACGAAAGTGCTTATGCCGTTGCACCTAACAGCGTGGTCAACCAAACCAATAGGGCCTATTTGGAGTTTATGGCAGGAAATTATAATGAAACAGAAAAACGATTAAATGAGGTGTTAAGCATTGCCCCAGAACATGTTCCGGCTTTAAATTTAGCCGGTCAAAATTACAAGAAACTAGGGCAGCATCAAAAGGCAGAGGAATCTTGGAAGAAAGCCATAGCTCTAAGAAACGATTTTTTGAGGGCGTATCTTAGCTTGGGTATTTTATATTATGAAAACGGCTATTTCAAATCGGCTGAAAAAGTTCTAACAGAAGCCGTTGATGTTTATCCTCGTTGGTCGGAAGTGTTATATCTAGCTCTGACAAAGGTAAGCCTGGATCAACCTCAAGAAGCTATCAATATTATTGAAATACACTTTGGCAGTAACCCTCCTCAAAAACAGCTCAAATTTGCCCTGGGCTGGGCATACTTAAATATTGGAGATAGAAGAAAGGCTTATGGTTATTTTGAGGAAGTTAGAGACCCTAAGATAAGTACGGATGACTTTGTAAAGACTTTCGAGGGGTCAAGGGTAATTCTCTTAGGTGTTGACAACTAACCTCTGTACTCTATTAGCTATTAAATTATAATATAGATACAAGCTTTTAAATAAATTTTAATTTGCTCCCGTTAGAGATAATCCCTACCCGCCGGCAGGTAGGCTAACGGATTCAAATGGTATACTTTAAAAAAAGATAACTGTAGCATTGATTGTCACCGCATGGTGGTAATTGGTGCTTGCACTATCTCTAACGGGATGAATAACGGCAAATCATGGTTGTTGACAATCGTTATTACGATTGCGGTCGGAGTTCTAGGATATTGGGTTGGTGATCGGATGGGTTACTCACGATCCCAGGCCGAGGTTAAAAAAACCCAGGAATTAGCTGGTCAAAAAGCAGCTGAAGATGCGGCTGATGCAGCTAACCCGTTCAAGGCGGCTAATCCTCTCGAGGGGGTCGAATCCAATCCATTTGAAGAGGCAAAGAAAGTTCTCAATCCTTTTGATTAATTTTTACCGCAAATAACCATGGACTTAATTTACTGTAAAAAATTTAATACTAGATCCCTGTATATTATCGGAGTCGGTGTTTTGTTGGCATCGGCCTTTTTATTTTATTTTATTGCTCAAGCTCAAACTGATGCGGATCACGAAGCTCAAGTTCAGGCGGCCATTAAAGATTTGAGTTCTGTTACTGGTCAAACTATCGCTTCCGAGGAAGAAGCCAGGAATCTTTGTAATTTAGAGCAATATCTTGACGTTTGCGCCGATGTTGGCAAAAAGCACGATCTCTATACCCCAGAAGAAGAAAAGCACGTGGATGATTTTTTAACTGAAATAAAGGGCAAGATTCTCGAGGACATTAAAAGTTGCTCGGATGATGAATGTTTAATAAAAGTAGCCAATGAATTAGCTGCTAAAATTAAAACAAAAAATCCAACTCTTGCGGCCGATTTTAAGCTGACCACAACTTTAATTCAAGAGAAAAACTCTGTTGTTCAAGCGGCTAAGGAAGTAGGGGTAAGCTTCAGAGATTGTGAGGCGATGGATCCAGATACGGCCCCCATAGAATTACTAAGACAGTGTGCTAAATTAGCCAAGGATAGCCGTGTTCAAAAATACATACCCGAGGAAAAAAGAGCTCTGGCTGCCCAATTTGAAGATTCTGCCACTCTTAAGTTAAGAGAGGCCTTGTCTGTCGGGAAATATCAATGTGGTGATAACACTCTTGAGGGTTGTGGTAACTTCTGCTTGAACCCGACTGAAACAGCCGGCATTTCTCCAGTTTGTGCCCAGATTGCTTCTGAAATATTCGGAGAAGATGGGGTTAAACAACTTGAAGCGGCTCATCAACAAGTTAAGCAAGTCAAAAACTATTATTCAAAAAAATTCATTCTTACTTTACCAAACGGCAAGGAATTGGTTGGAGAAGGTCAAATTAGAAACACTTGTGATCGGGCATTTTCAGAGCGTAATTTAGAAATCGCCAAAGCTTGCGGCGCTTTTGCTGTCCAAAACGGTTTTGCTAATCAGGTTGAAGTGAATAGGGGGTTAAAATTGATGGAATCTTTCACTAATAAGGGTCAAAATGTTGATTTCGATGAGTGTTTGACTAATCCGAGAGCTTGCCGAGATTTTATTCCAGAAGATGAGAGAGGTAAATTTGATGCCGGAAACCAGATATTTGAAATAATGAGAACCGAGATAGGTTTTGATCCGTCCCAATGTGAAAGAGGTTCTGTGGATCAGGCCATTGGAAATAAATGTTTTGAAGGTTCAAAAAGAGCTTTAGATAAGATTCAGAGTCTTGGTTTGGCTGATCAATCTCCAGAAGCAAGATTTATCATCGAAGATATTAGAAGACATGTATCTGAAGGAGACAATCTTACCCAGAGAAGAGAGCAGTTTAGGGAAGTCTTTAGTCAACAGGGCGGTCCCGGTGGCTGTAAATCTGAGGCGGAATGTTTTGATTACTGTTCTAACCCAACCAATGGCCCGGAGTGTATATCTTTTGGAGCTAAGCAAGGAGTAACAGGTTTCAGAGGTGAGGAAGCTATTCAAAAATTTCAACAATATAATCAGAATATACAGAAATCATCGGATGTTACCTCAAATGAATATAGGCCGTATGAATACAGGTCATATCCTTCTGATGGCAGATATCCTCAATACTCTGACCAAGGTCCGTATCCATATCCTCCTGGACAAGATCCAAGATTTACTCAACCAGGTCCAGGATATGGCCCTCCACCGGGAACACTGCCATTTTATCCCTCATATCCACCACCATTTCCAGGAGGTCCGGGACCTGGACCAGTTGGTCCGTCACCTGAGTGTTTTGCAGCGATTCAGTCGGGGGATTTTGTAAAAGCAAAAGCAGTTTGTGAAACACATACTCCACCGCAACCTTATCCTTCAGGTCCGATTTGTCCGGCAGCTCCTTATGTTCAATGTCCTGCTGGTGAGTATAGGGAATCATACAGAAACAATGATGGTTGTTGGGTTGATGGACCATGTAAACCTGCGCCGACATATTCACCGTACCCGACATATAGTCCACCGACGCCATGCCCATTAGATCAAGCGTGGAACTATTCCACTAATTCATGTGGACCTAAGCCGACCTATTCACCGTATGTGTCTGGTGGTCCTTATCCAACATATACACCTCCGCCATCTTGTCCTTCCGGCCAATGGTGGGACTATGCAAGAAATGCCTGTGTAAGTAGCAGTACGACCTATACTCCGACTCCCTCATGTCCTTCCGGTCAATGGTGGGATTACCAGCTGAATAAGTGTACTTCAACTACTTCTTGCGGTACTGGCTACTATTGGGATTCGGCAAGTAATTTGTGCAAACCCAGCGGTTCTCCCGGCCCTACATATTCTTATAGTCCATATCCAACTTATACCTATTCACCATACCCAACTGCTACCGGTGGCGCTGGTGGTATGTATAGCTGTTTCTATCCAAATGCAACTAAAAACGGAGCCTCTACTGGTTATACAGTTTGGTGTGAGAAAGATTACTTTAATTGTCATGAAGGAAGTAAAACCGGTCCTTCTATCAGTCTAGATAATGTTTCTCTTGGCGCGCCGAGCAGTTGTGAAAGCGGATATCAGGGTCAAGGTTGTAATAATAATAAGTTCTGTGATTCAAACGAGACATATACTTCGTGCCCATCAGATTGCGGTGGGGCAATCTATTCACCATATCCAACCTATTCACCGCCAATCGGTACTGGTAACTGTCCTTCTGGTTACCATTATCATGGCGAATCTGGCGGATTCTGTATGAATGATCGAGAAGATTATTCGAGCAAGTGTTATAACTCAGCCGGTACAAGCACAATTTCTTGTCCTATACAGCCAACTTATTCACCTGGGCCTGGCAGTTCATCTTGTTCTTCTTTGTTGCTAAATCTTCTTGGCTCGGGCTGTCATTGGATGTACTCAGATTCGTCGGGCAGGGGAATATATTGTGATGGTCCAATGACTAAGTCTGCCAAGGAAGGTGATGCCGCAACTACGGCTGGTTGTTCTGGCGGGGGCGCAACTTATTCACCTTATCCGACCTATACTCAGACCAGTAGCGGTTCTTGTCCGAGTGGCTCACACACAATGTATGTTAATAGTGCTGGTGGTTATTGTATGTCAGATAGTGATGGATCAAAATGTGGCCCGTTGAATTCCACCAGTGTAAGCAGTTTTGGTTCATGTTCAAGTTATCAAAGTACTACTAGCTACACCCCCCTTCCATCCTGTCCATCCGGCCAGTGGTGGGATTATACGACTAATACTTGTAAGTCAAGTGATACTACTTATACACCATATCCAACTTGTCCATCCGGCCAATGGTGGGACGGTTCGACAAGTAGTTGTAAGTCAAGCACCTATACTTATACCCCATATCCAACCACCTCTACCTATTGTGGCACTGGCTACTATTGGGATTCGGCAAGTAATGTGTGCAAGTCTACTTGTCCCAGCACGCAATATTGGAATGGTTCTGCTTGTGTAGATAATACGACTACCACATACACTCCATATCCGACTCCTGACCCATCTGCCACATGTTCAAATTCCGGAGGTACGTGGAATGGTTCTACATGTACATATCCGACGACTACTACTTATACTCCTCCTCCATACACACCGCCACCATCATGCTCATCAGGCCAATATTGGGACGGAAGTGCATGCGTAGCAAATCCTACCCCTCCTCCAACATCTATGAAATCTAACTCTCATATGTTGGCCCACTGTCAGGAACTTGGCAGGACATGGAATGGATCTGTCTGTCAAGCTAATGGGTTATTTGCTAGAATTTACGAGAGTTACACCAATGATTTTGCTACTATCTTGAGGGTGTTCGGCTTTTAAGAGTAGCGATAAAAAACAAAATCTAGCTAGTTAGCTGGATTTTGTTTTACCGCGGTCTATAAAATTGACTCAATTTCTTTTATCATCTTATCCTCGGTGAAGTTAAATAGAACTGTTTGATGTCCTTGGATAGAAAATTCTTGACTTAAGCGGTCATTGATTAGGAGCTCTTTAATTTTACTTGCCAGTGCGGCTGGATTACCGGGTTCGACAATAAAACCATTTTTGCCGGTCTCTATTATTTCCGGCATAGCCCCGACTCGAGTGGCAACTATTGGTAGTTTAGCTGCCATAGCCTCGATAATAACAAAAGGAAATCCTTCTTTGACCGAAGGTAGAACAAAAAGATCGAAGCCGCTCATAAATTTATGGGCGTCTTCTATCTGATCAAGTAGAAAAATCTTATGTTGCAGTTGGCGATTGGCAATCAGCAATTCTAAATTTTTTCTTTCTGGCCCATCTCCGATAACAGTAAAAATTATCCTTCCATCATTCTTAAAATATTCAGCTGTTTCTATCAGAAATTTTATTCCTTTTGTCGGATAAAGATTAGCGATTGTGCCGATTATGATATCGGTCTGAAAAACCTTACCCGATTTTCTAGAAATTTTTTCGAATAATTTTAGACGAGCTTCATCGCGAGGCAGAAGATAAAGTTTATATGGATCGATGCCGTTTGGAACCAGTATCAGTTTTTCCAATGGTTTTATATGGAGTTTTTGGGCCTGTTCGTAATCATGTTTATTGTTGACGATTATTATGTCTTTCCATCTTGCACTTTTTTTCTCAAGCAATATCCATAATTTCTTTTTCCATTTTGGCCAGGGGTCATTAAAGGTCCAGCCGCCGATGCGATAAATGACTTTTAGCTTCGGATTCTTAACTATGAATTGAGCGGCTAACGAACCTATAAATCCCGCTTTCGAGCTTAGGAGAAATAACGTGTCAGGCTGGAAATTTTTAACTAACCCCCTTATCTCGTAACAGGCTCGTATATCATTGTAGGGGCTTATTTCTCTTTTGAGTGATTTGAGGGTCGCTACTGCTATGTTTATAGTTTGTAGTTTTTTTACCAATTCTGAATCACCATCAGAACCGGTTGCTACTAGAATACTGTAGCGGTTGGAGATTTGACTTAAAAGAGTATATAGAAACCTTTGAGCCCCACCTCCGCCCGATTGGGTAATTATAAATAAAACCCTCTTTTTAGGGGCTGTTTCTCTGGTTTGATTCTGATTGATCTCGGTCATTGTTTGTGCTACCATAATGCCATAAAATGAATGAAAAAGCAAAGATTTTAATACTATCCACGGCTTATTTGCCGCATATTGGTGGATCTGAATTAGCCATCAGAAATATTACTGATCGGATTAATGATTTTGATTTTGATCTTGTTACGGCAAGGCTAGATCAGAATCTGCCTGAACAAGAGAAGGTGGGCAATGTTTTGGTTTTTCGGGTAGGGGGACCTTTAAGTTTATTTAGGTTTTTTTTACCCAAAACATTATTGCCCTTAGCAATTTTTTTTAAATCTAGAGAGCTGCTCAAAAAAAATAATTATAAGATAATCCATGCATTTCAAGCATCGGGAGCGGCGGGGGCCGGCTGGCTTTTGAAATATTTTTATCCCGAGCCACCCCTCATCATTACCCTCCAA
>Ga0209541_10010426_pt1 | contig 14809 bp, 15 predicted proteins | sample RifCSPlowO2_01_FD_184027 | JGI IMG/M metagenome (GOLD analysis project Ga0209541, IMG submission 184027) | Groundwater microbial communities from Rifle, Colorado - Rifle CSP2_plank lowO2_0.1 (SPAdes) (version 2) | ecosystem: Environmental > Aquatic > Deep subsurface > Groundwater | place... | reverse complement strand
CTATCTTGGCTTTACCTTTTTTCCTTCCGCCCCTGGACATCTTGGCCCTGGCTATATGCCCCCTCTTGTCCACAAAATAAAGATAGCCTGCCTGTTTTTTTACACCAGCTTTTGCAACCAATTCTGCCATTTGCATAACCTCCTCTGTTTTTTTATTATTAAGACGACGTAAACTAACCCCCGTCTTGTCTATCGAAAACCGAGCGCGGTTTTCGGGAATGCTCGGAAATTAGAAATTCCCGACATTATCGAATACAAAATCGAGCATGTATTTAAAGTTTTCGATTTTAACGACGAAAAAACAATAGTTATGCATTTTGAACTGACTATCTTTATTAAAGATTATAAATTTATTATCAAAAATAAAAATCTTTACAACTCATCAATCTTCTTCAAATATTCCTTGACCCTTGCATTAATGCTCGGCAATAGAATTTTTTCAATCCTCTCTTCAAAAATTTCATTTAAACTGTTGTGTTCGGTTATTCTGTACGCATTAAGCCTTTTTTCAATCAACAGCAAATCCTTCAACCTCTTCAATTGCCTTCTTATGTTGGAAGATGCTATGCCAAGCATCTGCAATTTCAAGTTTTTTCTTTCTTCTATTACACGGCTGCATATTTCATCGCTTGTCAAGTTCTCCTGCTGTTTTTTCGCCTTAACCAAAACAGCAAGAACCTCCACAATAATGTCTCTTGAGTCGCCTGGCTGCAGCAAACCTATAGATAGGCAAAGTTTTCTTATAAGCTCCCTGTTGCTTAAGCTTGCCGGCTTTTCATACCTCCTTAAAGTGATTTCTGACAAAGGTATGTCTTTGGATATAGTTTTTTGCTTTGCCATCTAAAATATTTAAGAATCAGGAAGTATTTATAAGTTTTGATTGAATAATCAAATTTATTTATGCCTTAAAGTAAGTATCTCATCCTTGTTCAGCAGAGCCAATCCTGTTTTTTTGCCCATAACCTGCACTTCTATTATCTTTTGGGGATTTTCCAAGTCAACTTTTGGCTTGTCTACAATTTCTGTTAATTCCATTATTAATTCTGTAGAGTGCATTTTATCAAAATGCCTTTTGTGCAAATCCATTTTCCACTTCTCATTTTTCCTGATGCCTTTTTGCAGTTTTTTAATCTCTTTTTGCATTGCCTTGATGTTTGTTGCAATCCATTTGTCGATTGGAATCCAGTGGAATGTATGCTCAAACATTCCTTTTTTGCCTTTCAGTTTGCCCAAGCTTTTGACTATTTTCTTTGAATTTCCTGCTCTAAGCTTGAAAACTCCCTCAGCATCTGACTTGAGAAATTTGGCTTTTTGCTTTATCGCCTTCAACGCCTTTTCAACCTCTTCTTTGGCACTTCCTGCATGAGAAGGGTCATGAGTCACAATAAGATTTGCTTCTACCATTTTATCACCATAAAAGCTTTAGTATTCAGATATATAAATAGTTTTCTAAACCTTATCAAATAATATCTCAAACTCTTTGCCTTTTACCTTTTCCTTGCTCACAAAGGCATGCTTTTTGCTCGGCTCCAGCTCGGAAATCCTGAATTGGGAAGCGCCGACTTTTTCTTTTATCACCAAGTTCCATTCCTTGAGCATTCCCCTTAATTCCTCGTCCGTCCTGATGAACAATGAAATATTGTCAGATTTTTGCAGCCCTGCTTTTTTCCTTAGGGCTTGCACCCTTCTCATTATCTCCCGTGCAAAGCCCTCTGCTTCAAGCTCGTCGGTCATTTCTTTGCTTAGGTAAACAAAGCCGTTTTTGAAAACCCCTTCCTCATAAGGCAGCGGCACTTCCCTTGTAACAATCAAATGCTCCTTCACAATTTCCATTGTTTCGCCATCAACCTTAAAAGAGTACTTACCCTTTTCCTGTATATGCTTAAGCACGGTTTCCGGGCTGTCAATTGTAAGCTGCGCAATAACCTTAGGGGATTTATCGCCAAAATCAGGCCCAATTTTTGAATAATCCGCCTTTATCTTAACTTTGACATTGGGAAGTGATTCAGCAACTTTGACTTCTTTCGCATTTATCTGCTTTTTTATCACGTCTTTCATTTTTTCAACAGCGCTTATTATTTTATCATCTTTTGCAGCCACTACCATTTCCTTTACCGGCCATCTTACGCCAAGCTGCATTTTTTCCCTTACAGCAAGAGCGCTTTGCACAACCTCATTTATTATCTGCATCGAGGCTTCAAGCTCTTCATCAATCAATCCCTCATCATGCTTTGGCCACTCAAGCAGGTGAATGCTCTCTTCCTTCAGCCTGAATTCAAGCTTCAGGTTCTGGTACATTTTTTCCGTTACGAAAGGGGCAACTGGCGCAAACAATTTTAATGATCCAAGCAAAACATTGAACACAGCATAAAGCACGACCTTTTTTTCTTCATCGCTGCCCATAGATGATTTGTCCCTTGTCAATTGGATATAAGTCCTGCTTAACTCCAAAAACAGTTCTTCCACCTGCCATGGAATCTCATTTAGCTTGCAATCATCAAATATTTCCGTGACTTTTTTAATTGCTGAATTAAGCTTTGAGAAAATGTGCCTTTCCTCAATGTCAAACTGCCTTTTTTCCAGCTTCAGGTCAATAGGATTAACTTTGAGATTTTTAGCCATTTCAATTGCATATTTGTGAAGGTTCCACAGCACTGTCAAATTCTTGTGCTTGACTTTCATATCATCGAAATTGTAGTTGATGTCAACCCCAGGCGCTGTGCCCCCTACCATGTAGTACCTCAAAGTGTCCGCACCATACTCAATTATAACTTCCTGCGGCAAAATATAGTTGCCAAGAGACTTGCTCATCTTCCTTCCCTGGGCGTCATTAATGAAGCCGTGCATGTAGACTGATTTGAATGACACATTGTCCATTGCAATCATTGAAGCAACAAACAAAAGATTAAACCAGCCTCTAATCTGGTCTATGCCTTCCAAGATGAAATCAGCAGGGTAAAGCTTGTCAAACAAATCTTTTCTTCTGGGGAAGTCCAAACAATTCCACGACGCAGAACCGGCATCTATCCAGACATCCAGAATGTCGGGAATCCTTTCTTTAAAAGAACCGCAATTGCATTTTATCTTGACTTCATCAATCCATGGCTTGTGCAAATCGTCTGGAAGGTGCCCTGCCAACTTCTTTAATTCGTCAATTGAGCCAACAACAACAAAATCATTGCAGTGCCTGCATTTCCAAACAGGCAACGGAGTGCCCCAATATCTCTGCCTTGTGATTCCATTGTCTCTTAAGTTGGCAAGCCAGTTGTCAAAATTTCTCGAGCCGGCAAAATCAGGAATCCATTTTATGCCTTTATTTAATTCTCTCATTTTGTCCCTTAAATCTTCAATCCTGAAGAACCATTGAGTTGTTGTCCTGTAAATAACCGGATTTTTGCAGCGCCAGCAATGCGCGTAGTCATGCTCTAATTTTGTTTCTGCAACTAACAATCCCTTTTTTCTTATCTCTTCTGTTATCTTTCTGTCATCTTTTTTTGCAGTCAATCCGCTGAAAATGCTGCTTGTATCGTCAAAAACCCCCCTTTCTGTTAAAGTATTAAATGGAGGAATTCCGTTTCTATGCCCAACTTCATAATCTTCCGGGCCGCATCCTGGAGCCATATGGACTAAACCAGAGCCTGAAGCGACGTCAACATACTCTTCGCTTAGAACTATTGTGTGCACTTTTGGATGCTTTTTCTTCAATTCTTTAAATTGATGCATTTCATTTTCAAATGGATGCGCATACTCCAAGCCAAGCAGCTTATTGCCTTTAAACTCTTCAAGAATTGAAAATTGTCTTTTAACCATGCCATTTATCAAGCTTGATGCCAACGCTTTGGCAACAATCCAAGTTTCATTCTCAACCTTTGCCCTTACATAATCAAGATGCGGATTTGCCATCACCCCAAGATTAAACGGAATTGTCCAGGGCGTTGTTGTCCAGATTATCAAAAATTCATTTTGCCTTTCTTTAACAGGAAATTTGACAAAAATGGAGTCATCAGTTATGCTATCGTATTCCAATTCGTGCTTTGCTAGCGATGTTGCGTCTGATGCGCACCAGTGCATTGTTTTTTCACCTTCATACAGCCTTCCATTCTCGTACGCTTTTTTTATAAGCCACCATTCGCCTTCCATGTAGGTGTTTTGTATCGACTGGTAAGCATTGTCAAAGTCCATCCATACGCCTATTCTCTTGAAATCGTTGTTCATGGAAATCATGTTTGTTATTGCAAATTCTTTGCACGCATTTACAAAATTTGCAATGCCATAAACCGGAATCTCGTCCTTGTGCTTCAGACCAAGATTCTTTTCAACAGCCTGCTCAGTAGGCATTCCATGCATGTCATACCCTGCCCTGTCCCATACATCAAATCCCTTCATTCTCTTATACCTCAAGACCAAGTCTTTCAGCGCTTTGTTCCACGCAGTTCCCAAATGCACTTTCCCAGAGGTGTATGGAGGCCCGTCTAAGAAATAGAATTTCTTTTTGCCTTTATTTTTTTCTTTGGCCTTTTCATAAATATTATGCTTCTTCCAAAAGTCCAGTATTTCAGGTTCTATCTTTGTGGCATCATAATTTGAAATCATTTTATTAGTCTGATTCTGTTTTTTAATGAAATTTTTGTCAATAACTTTTTAATTGTTGAATTTTTGCATTTTTTGCTCGATGAATTCTTATTCCTTATTTAAACCTTTTCAGGCTTTTTGTATGCTTTTTAGTGAATTTCAAAAACAGTCTTACAATTGATACAAGGGCATTCTTTTGTTTCTTATGAATTAAATGAAGCTGCTCAATATGCTTGTCATATTTGCCTTCAATTTCCAATTTGTTATCCAAGCTTTTTTGCGATAAATTTGAACGGTGCTCTTTTATTTTATCAAGCTTTATTTTAAAATCATTCAGCTCATTTACCATACTGTCAATTTTTGTCTCATTATTGCATAAGAATGCATTAACCGCATTTTTTACTGCTGAAGCATCATTTGTAAATGGCGCGGTTTTCAGGAGATTAAGGCTGAAATGAAGGCTGTGGAGCTTTTCATTTATCCTGCTTTTATTTCTTATTTCTGAAGCCAGATTCCTTATTTTTATCAGCGAACCAAAATTCTGCACTTGGGCTAGCATGCCTTTTCCGATTAGCATGGAACTTTTTTTAAAATCCTCAAAAACCTTGGAAGACTCGCTTAAATCCATAAGCTCTTTTTTCAAGGAATAAAAGTCCATTTCCTTCCCTATGCCTGCAAAACCCCTTAATTCATCAATATAATTTTCAATATTGCTTTTTGCCATTCTTTCTTGTCTTCTCGATTGTAACTCTGACTATCTCGTTCTCTTTCAGATTTAGAATTTTGAGTACTTCAGGAGGTATGTTTATGCCTAAACTTGTACCTGTTTTTCTAATGTATCTAATGAATTCTTCTTTCTTAGTCATAAGATTAAATAAGATTAAATAATATTAGGAGTATTTAAAGATTGCGGTTAAAATAGATATTTGTAATCCAGCCTAGAAATCAATCCTTCTCTTAATTTACCAAACTCTTTACCTATACCTTCTAATACATTTACTTCGATTAGACCGTGCTTTAAAAGTTCGCCCATTATTTTTAACACTTCCCCCGGAGTAGTGGGGTAAACATATTCCTGAGGTTTAGAAAGCCCTCCATCAGGGTTTTTTGTATATTTCAATACCAAAACAATTGTAGAGTCGTCGCTACCAAAACTGCCTTTTGCTGCAATCTCCAATAGCTTGTCTATGGTGGAACAGTTCATAAACACAACTTACAAAATCTTAATTTTATTTTTAAACCTTTTCAGAAAAACCCTTCCAGTTTTGTCTGCTCTTTTATTTCAAGCAAATCCTCCTTTTTGTAGCCCAAGACATTGAAAATCCTTTCGACAGCGGGAACAACTTGATTGTTGATGTAGTAATCAGCGTCATACTCATTTTCCTTGACCTCTTCGGGCATCTTGGATCGGTTTCTTATGATGTCATTACCTTGAGTTACAACATATTTTATTATCGAACCTGGCCCTATGCTCCTGCCTTTGTTTATCAACCTCTGAGCTACAGCAACATGAGGGCCTTTTGCAGCATAATCCAGAATCTCTTTTTGAAGCTGCGTATGGATAATCACCTGATTAAGCGGTATTTTTTTATTCCTTAAATCATCAATAATATTTTTAACATAATCAAGCGCTTTTTTAGTGTCATTTTCCCTTAAAATTATCTCCAAAACTTTTTCCTGAACATCTTTTGCAATTAGGGACCAGTTGCGCCTTATTGTTTCAAACCCCTTGATTTTCAATGTGCCCTGCTCAGACATCAAGGCGTATTTTTTCTTTGCGCCGAATGGGCCAATTTTTGCCGATACAAAAATTCCCGCTGGGTAGAATCCTTCATACTCAAGCTCCATCAATTCTGGCAATTCAGAATTTATTGACGCTGCAAAATTTTCAGCGTCATTTTTTGATTTTCCGTCAAGAGTGAGGAATATGGAATCAGTGTCGGAATAAAGTACAAAAAATCCTTCTTTCTGCGCTTTGTCAATAACTTTATGAATGTAGAACCTGCCCCACGCAGTTATGCTTCTTGCGCATTCGATAGAATACCATCTTGCTCCAAAAAAGCCAAGGTAGCCGTAAAATGAATTTGCCAATAATTTCAGGCTGTTTTGCCTTGCATCAAGAAATCTAAGCTTCTCGTCATGCTCTTCTTTTATTATTTCTTTAATTCTCATCCTTCTTGTTATCAAATCCTCTATCAGAATAGGGATAAAACCCTTTCTTTTGTCGCAAAACCAATGCCTTTCATTTTCATCAGGGGCAACTTTAGCCATATTCTTACAGCAGGCACAATCGACTGTATCAAGCCCAATGTTATGCGAGCTTAGAATAGTCGGATAAAGGCTTCTGAAGTCAAAAACAACAATATCCTTGTACATTCCAGGCTTTGGCTCGTAGACAAAAGCGCCTTGGTAAGTGTTCAGCCTTCTCTGCTGCACCTCGTCATGATTCGGCTTGTTGGGAGCAATTTCATTAAACTGGGAAGCCTGCTTCATTATGTACCATTCAACAAGCTGCGAAAATCCCATCCTGTTGACGTCATAAATAGGAATGCCAACTATCTTGACCATCTCTATAATGGTGGGAAGCATTTTTGCTGCCAGATTATAAGTCAAAAGAGAGTCATGCAAGTTGTATTCGCAAAATTTTTCAAGGTCTTCATGGCTGTTGTCCCATGTATCAGTAAGGTCTGCCAGTGAAACATCATGCTTTTTCTCGTCGAGCAATTCACCGGCTACAGCATTTAAGTCATAGGAGGATGTTTCCAACGTGCCGCCTATTATTTTTTTAATAAACTTGAATATGTCAAGATGAGTTATTCCATTTATTGCAACTGTTGTTTCCCTTCCGTTTTTGACCCTTAATTCAGAGTAGTCAAAGCCGATATCTAGCTTAATCCTGTATTTGTCAGCCCTTGCCTTAATATACGGCAAATCAAACCCGTCAGAAAAATAGCCTGTCAAAATGTCAGGTTTGTAATTGTCAATAGTTTCCTTGAATTTTTCAATTAAATCGGATTCGCTCTCGACAAACTCTATGTAGTCAAGGCTTGTCTTGAATCTTTTCCAAACAAAAACCTTTTTGAAATTCTCTCCATAGAAGGAAAGCATTATGATTGGGTTTTTCTCAGCGTCTATAGCAAGGTCCAATGGGCTGTATGTCTCGATGTCAAACGCCAAAATTTTTGGATTATACAAAGTGTCTGTGCCTGCCTGCCCTATGCTGTCAGCTCTGAAAACAGCAACCCTTGACTTCTGGTTTACAAATTCTCCTGTTGCTTCATGAAGGGTTAATGGGGTCATGTTTTTGTCAATAAAATACCTCCTGACAAAAGGAATGTCAAATTCATGTGTCGAGCTTACTATATCCCAGTCTTTTATAACATCTTTGATGACAGGAACGCTGCTTGGCAGATTTACATAAACTTTAATGGCAAAAGCTTCTTTTCCCAGAAACTTCTTGATTATGGTTTCCGCCTTTGTGACAAATGACACTTGATTTTCATTCTCAATTCTTATTTTTTCAAGCTTTTCGCTTATGTTGATGCTGTCTTTTGGAATAACATAGAAATAAGGCTCAAACTTATTGTCAATAATGCAGATTTGCGTGCCGTCAGACGATCTTCCGTACAAGTGTATTGCAGCTTTTCCATCCCCTACCCTGTAAGTCGCATCCAAAGGAAAAAACTGTATTTTTTCTGGCATAACAGACGATAAGGCTTTTGGATATATAAAAGTGTTGGTGGGATTTCTAATTCCTAAGAACTCAAAAAATCAATTACTCTTTCTTGTACAAATGGTAATACCCAAAGTAGAAAGATGTTCCTGTCATCAAAGCCGTTATTGAAGGCAAGAATTCTGTGACAAAAGAATATACTGAAAAAATCAAGTCAAAAGGCAAGCAAACATCGCTTTCTCATTTAAGGATTTTAGGCAATTAAAATGATAAATATGACTCATTCTGTAATTGGCTGAAAACAATCTGCTCTTCTATACATCACCCATCCATCGTCATTTGGGTTTCCTGCAGTTGCATTTTGCCTAATCAAATCTGCTACTTTTCCTGCCAACTCTTCAGAATTGACAATGACATATAGCAATACATGCAAATCAGTTTCATGCACCCTGCCCCTAACTAAATCCGAGTTTCTATACCACCTTTCCGCATAAATTCCTCTTACTTCATTTACAAATCTAGTTCTAACTCCAGAATTGACAAGTGCAGTTCTCACATCAGCCAATTTACCAGTTTTGATGCATGCTTCAACCACATACTCTATTCCCATAGTCACTATAAAATAATCATTTTTAATATATAAAGTTTCTTGTTAAAATGCATTGATGTGAAGAAAGTTTTTTATAACTTTGGCGTTTTTCTTTAGAAATGAATAAGGGGGCAGTTGCGCTTATCACAATCTTAATACTTTTAATCCCATTAGCTTACCCCATATCCATCAAGGATCTTATATCAAGATACATCTTTTCTACTGCTACAGCACAGATGGATGTTACTAACTATATAGATTTCATGATTGACAAGGATAATAATGGGTTAAACGATACTTTGGTTTTTGAATTGACAACAAGCAACTCCAATGGGAATTTTATTTTTATTATTAATTTATTAGACAAAAATGGAATATTGACTAACGAGACAAACAAAACATTAAATTTGGGAGTAAATAAATTAAATATAACCTTCAGCTCAATTCTTCTAACTCAAAATCAGTTCAACTATTCAATAAAAGTTTATAATTCAACTTACAGCCTGAAGTACAGAAAAGATAATATCCTAACACAAAACTATTCCAATTATGAAGAAGGATTTAAAATAATTAATTTAAATGACTTCAGAGATGATAAATCATTAAAAATAAACATAACGCTTAATTCATCAATTAACGGAACATTTGAAACAATATTGTTCTTAACTTACAATGATTCAATTATCTCCATCAAAGAAAATAAATCAATTATAAGCTCAGCACAGGGTTTAATATTCATTTTTGACAATGAAACAATAAAAAGAACGCATCACATCGGCAGTTTTAATATTTCTTCTTTAAAAATCGGCAAAAAAATTATTAAAATAAACTCTGCTACCCCATCTTACGATTTTAGGGATTTTGCCGCTGCATCTTATATTTCTGATTTTACTGATAATGGCATCGACACAAATAGCAACAGCAAATACAACTTATTGGAAATAAGTGCAAAAATCCAGATTGTTAACTATAATCCTTATGCAATTGTTTTGGGATTGTATGATTTGGTTGGCAATCCAATAGAAACAAAAAATGTGACATCTTACCTTAGCACAGGGAACAATGTCGTACATTTTGGAATTAACGGTTCAAGGATACATGAAAAAAAACTAAATGGGCCTTTTATCGTAAAATACATCAAACTCTTTGAAGATGGCAGTTTGATAGACCAGATAAATGATGCCTACACCACTCAAAATTACAATTTTAACGACTTTGATGGCCAAAATCTGCCGGATTTAAGTGTTGATATATCAGCTTCCGATGATTATCATTATGGAATAAATAACATTACTATAAACTTTACATTCAGGAATATAGGAAACAAGCATGCATTTAATGTTTTCACAGATATTTTTGATAATAACACTTTGAACAAAGTTAATAAAACGAACTTTCTAAATGCAGGTTCGCATATCAGATATCAATTTAATTTTGTTAATATTTCTGATTTTGAAATAAGCGCGATTGCAGATTTGCAGAATTTTGTGGAGGAATCAGATGAAGGCAATAATGCTGAAAGGCTTTTAATAAAATTAAATAAACGCCCAAAATTGGAATCTATAAATAACATAACAGTAAATGAGTTGGAAAAAGTAACAGTTAACATTTCAGCCACTGACACAAACCATGACGACCTTGTCTTTTCAATTAACTCATCAAAATTTTCAAGTCAAGGCAATGTCTTTGTTTGGAATACAACAGCAAATGATAGCGGGGAATATACCTTAAGCGCTGTGGTTTCTGACGGCTACCTCAATGACTCAGTTTTGTTCAAGATTACAATAGTGGACATTCTACAAAACGACATGGACAATGACGGCATCAATGATAGCATTGACGCATTAATAGGGAACAAGGATTCTGTGAATACTTCAACAATAAACCTGTCAATACTTATCGGCAATTCCAGCAATTTGTCGAGATTCTTTAATGAGAGCTTTAATGTTAAGTTTTTAGATGGAAATTTGCCAAGAGTTGAATTTTATTATGACTTTTCGCGTAACAGGCTGAATTTAACAAATGTTACAATTGACAAGCAGCTGCCAAATCAACCAGGCTCTCTGTTTGTAAGGGGCTTGAAAGTGCCTGATGGAACTAAGATTTTATACATAGATAATATCAACAAGTCGTTTAAAAAAGTCTGTATTAAGGATACTGAAATATCAGCTATAAGCGAAATTAGCGCCAAGTGCAGTGCAAAAAATGAAATTAAGATTAGTTGCAATGGGAAACTAATAAAAAAAAATTACAAGTGCGCTTACAATTCAACCACCAATGAGTACCAGATTCTGGGTTTGAGGCATTCAGGAGTGGTACAAATCAAATAAAAATTCCCGCAGGTTCTTAAACATCTTTAAATAGCAATGCAAAAAACTATTCTTGGGGCTTTATGCCCCACAAAGCGTAAACCGATTTTGCGGTTTGGGGCTGTAGTGTAGCTTGGTATCATTGGCCCTTGGGGTGGGTCCGACCGGGGTTCGAATCCTCGCAGCCCCATTTACTCAATTTCTATATTCTCATCTTTTATGGTGTTAAGAATAAGCTTTGTCTCTGTTCTTTCCACAAATTCATAGGTCTGCAGTCTTTTAATGAAATTGTCAAGCTGCCTTCTTGTCTTGAATCTTGCAAGGACCAAGCTGTCAAAAGGGCCTGTTATGTCGTATACTGCAAAAACATTTTGATGCGAGGCAATTTTTTTCTCCATTTCGATTAATTTTCCTTTGGAAACCCTTATTTCAATTATAACCAAAAAATCATAGCCAGTCTTTTCATAATCAATCTTTGTTGTGTATTTTTTAATTATCTCTTCCTTCTCCAATTTTTTAATGTGATGCATTACAGTTGCAACAGAAACACCCGCTTTTTTTGCAATCTGCCTTAAGGAAAGCCTTGAGTTATCTACCAATATGTTCAAAATTTTTTTATCTGTTTCACTTAATTGCATTTTATTCACTGACATTTGTTTATTTTATATCAATTTTATGATAGATTTCTAAACAAATATTTAAAATTATTGGTTTAATTGTTCATTTGTTTAATAAAATATGGAAAAAAGATATAAATATCTTAAAAAACTAAGTTTGATAGGTGGTTGAAATCATACCTGTAAGCCCTTATGTTATAAATAATTTTTCTTCTGAAAGGACCAAGGCTGTTTATGCCCCTTTACCAAGAGTTGATTATAGGCCATTTGCCATTCCAACAAACGGGCTGTTTGTTGTTGGAGGGGAACCAGAAGAGGTAAGGGAATTTAAGCTAGAACCGATAGTTCAAGGTTTTAGTGATATACGTCCTCGACTTACTGCCGAATCAATCAGGACAAAAAGCATGCCAAAAATTCAAGCAACGCATGAAAAACTTGTAATACACTACGATGGCAGAGTATTACTTGGCATATACTTAATAGAGGGTGAAGACGCACAATTGAAAGTTGTCGCTACAGTACACGGTGCCTTTTCTGATGAAAATAGAGAAATCACACTCGAGAAATTGACTCAAAGGCTTGCAGCGCTAAAAGGATTTGTGACAAAAGGCGTACAAATACCTACCCCTAATATTCCTGACGCGCCAGATGTTCGCTATGTTGCAATATCAAGAGATTATAATGTCCCTCTGCCGACACAACATATTTAAATCATCATTTTATCCTTTCTCTTATGAAAAAAGTAATGTGCGCAGGCACTTTTGATGCTATACATCCCGGTCATTTATTTTATCTTTCCGAGGCAAAGAAGCACGGGGACATGCTTGTTGTTGTTGTTGCAAGAGATGAAACGTCAACAACTTTCAAAGGCAAAAAGCCTGTGCATAACGAAAGGGAAAGGATTGAAGCAGTTAGAATGCTGAAAATTGTTGACAAAGCAGTTTTAGGCCATCAAGGAAACATTTTTGATATTATTGAGGAAATAAAGCCGGATGTAATCTGCCTGGGATACGACCAAAACGTGCAAAAGCAGCAATTGGAAGATGAATTAAAAAAACGTGGCATTAAAGCTGATGTCATAAGAATTGATGCTTACATGCCGTATATTTATAAAAGCTCTAAGTTAAAGAAGTAACAGTTTTTTCATTATTTTTAATAAAAAAAATTCAATGGAAATGTATCAAAATACGAAAATTAAAAAATGAACCAATTAACATACTTAGTAATTTTGTCATTAATCGGATTTGGAGTGTCTTTTTACATTTATTACACAAAAAAATATGACAAACCAATGTACTGCCCAATCGGGCACGATTGTGACGCTGTTGTCAAAAGCAAATATGGAAAAACTTTTGGCATAGAGAACACAGTCCCTGGAATGATTTATTATCTAATTGTAATGGCTTATGCAATTGTTTTATTGTTTAATAGAAATATTTTTAAAGGGAATATCATTTACTATCTTATAGTGAGTGCAGGCATTGGCTCAGTTTTGTTTTCAATTTATTTGACTGGGGTGCAGGCATTTGTGCTCAAAAAGTGGTGCGAGTATTGCATTGTTTCATCAATAGCTTCAGTGTTGATATTGATTGTGTTATTGTTTTAAAAAATAAAACAAAATGGCAAAAAATAACCTTAATCAGTGGACATTGACTCTTTTAAGAGTTGTGCTTGGCGTTATTTTTATGTATCATGGTTATCTGAAGCTGTTTGTGCCAGGAGGATTTACAGGCACAGTGGGCTTCTTCACTATGCTGAATATTCCATTTCCTCTTTATTCCGCGCTTCTTGTCTCATTTGTGGAGTTTGCAGGAGGCTTATTCCTCTTATTCGGAATGGTTACAAAATGGAGCTCGCTGCTTTTAATTGCAAATATGCTGGTTGCATTTTTTGTGGTTCACTTGAAAAACGGCTTTTTAGTTTCAAAAGGAGGATACGAATTTGTGCTAGTGCTTTTAGCAGGATTAGTCGTTGTTCTGGCAAATGGGGCTGGAAAGCTTTCTGTTGGAAAAATGTTTAAGAGCAAGCATTTTCAGTAATAAAATTAGATTTATCTCAGAAAACTTGTAAACAACCTTCTAGGCTTTTTCTGTTGAAGCTGGTATTTATCCTCCATCCTGTGCTTGTTTATCACAACATGACCGCAATAGTCATCTTCAAATATAACTGACATGTCTTCTATGATTAATCGCTTTGGAAACATCGGGCAATCTATTACCAGAGTGTCAGCATAGCCGCCTTCGAAACCTATGTGGAATCCGTATTTGATAGAGTCTTTTTTCAATTGAGGAAAATTTTCTTTTGTTATTTTTTTCCCAAGCCAGTCTTTTAAGCCATCAGAAGCAATCTGCGTTATAAGAATTTCATACCCTTTTTTCAGCATTTCCTCCATCACCAAGTCATGCTCCTCTCCTGAATGGCTGGCAAATGCCTCAACATTTAAAGGCCTTAATGCATTTTGTATGCTTTTAAGCTGGGTTTCCTGCAATCCTGTGCCGCCCAAGACAACAGCATCAACTTTCATTTCCCTAGAAAATTCACCAAATTTTCGGGGCCCCAAAAATCTTCGATTTTTTAGGGTTCTCTGATTGCCTTCGATAATATCCCTTATGATACCCGCTTCCTTTGCAGGGTCTGCAACTTTGCATTTTGCATAGAAATGAGGAATCTGAAGCATCTTGGCAATATCTTTTGTCTGCTCAATTGTTGCATAATGAAACAAGAAGCAGTCCTTTCTTGTCGGCTTTATAGAAATCAGGTACTTAATGTTCCAGCCCTTGTTCTTTGCGTGCTCAATTGCAAAAGTGCTGTCTTTTCCTCCAGAGTAAAGAATTGCAACATCCATTATCAAAAGTAGATTTGGATTATTTATAAAGTTTTGTATGTTTTTATTTAACAATATTCTAAACAAAAGAAAAAATCAAGTCTAATAGGAAAACTGCCGATAGCGAATAGGTTTAAGGGATAATTATTTATTTATGATTTTAAATATACGGTTTCAAATTTATCAGGTTCCCTCTCCACTGTGAATGATTTGATTATAGGCGGG
>Ga0209541_10010424_pt1 | contig 14815 bp, 21 predicted proteins | sample RifCSPlowO2_01_FD_184027 | JGI IMG/M metagenome (GOLD analysis project Ga0209541, IMG submission 184027) | Groundwater microbial communities from Rifle, Colorado - Rifle CSP2_plank lowO2_0.1 (SPAdes) (version 2) | ecosystem: Environmental > Aquatic > Deep subsurface > Groundwater | place... | reverse complement strand
AATGGTGAGCTAAATGAGTCAAATTTTTGCATTAAGGACAACTGCAAATAGAGAAGATCAAGTTATGGATTTTGTGTTTAGTCACGCACAAAAAAAGAATTTGAAAATATTAAGTTTGATAAGACCTCATGATTTAAGAGGTTATATTTTTATTGAAGCAGAAAGTAAAAACGATGCAGAACAAGCATTTAAAGGGGTTCCATATGCAAGAGGATTATTACCTAAACCTTTAGAATATAAAGAAATAGAGCATATGTTAGAACAAGTTAAGATTGCTGTAAATATTCAAAAAAATGATATTGTTGAAATAATAGCTGGACCATTTAAGAGAGAAAAAGCTAAAATTACAAGAATAGACGCTGCTAAAGAAGAAGTTGTTGTCGAATTATTAGAGGCTGCTGTTCCTATTCCAATAACTGTTAGCTTAGATTCTGTAAAAGTAATAAGAAGAGAGGAAGAGGAAGAAGAAAAACCTGAATAAAAAGTAATTTAAGGTTTATCATGATTTAAAATCAAATGGCAAAAGAAAGTGTTGACATGATTATTGAAGGCGGTAAAGCTACTTTGAGTGCTCAAATGGGTCAAAAATTTGGGCCTTTGGGAGTTAATATACAAGGCATTCTAAATGATGTAAATAAAAAAACTGAGGCTTTTAAAGGAATGAAAGTACCTGTTAAAATTCATGTTGAAACTTCTGATAAAAGTTATGAAATTGATGTTGGAACACCACCTACTTCAGAGTTAATTAAAAAAGAAAATGAATTAGAGAAAGGGAGTGGAACTCCAAATTCATTGAAAGCAGGTTATTTGTCTATGGAACAAGTAATTAAAATTGCTAAAATGAAAAAAGATTCTTTGTTAGTTTATGATTTAAAGGGTGCTGTAAAGAATGTTATTGGGAGCTGTGTTTCTGTAGGTATTTTAATAGAAGGAAAAGAGCCAAAAGAAATTATGAAGATGATTAATAATAATGAATTTGATGATATGATTAAAAACGAAGTTGTTGAAATGAATCCAGAAAAAAAGAAAATTGTGCAAAATGAATTAAAAAAAATAAAAGATAATTACAAAAAAGCTATGAAGGAAAGTGCAGAGAAAGCTGCTGCTGAAGCTGCTGCTGCTCCTGCTGCTGCTGAAGCTGCTGCACCTGTTGCAGCTAAGAAAGAGGAAAAGAAAGACAATAAAAAAGATGTGAAGAAAAAATGATCTTCGATTAGAAAGTTATATTAATTCAAGGTTTTCTCTTATTTTGTTTTGGGGTTATGGTCCAGCTTGGAATGTTTTAATTCATGAGCAATTCACGACAGGCGGTTTGGGACCGCCTAACCCAGGTTCAAATCCTGGTAACCCCATTTATTAATATTTGAGGAAAAAATAAATTTAAATATTCATAAAATTTAATACAAATTATGAAAAAAGAAAATATAGCCTTTTCATTAATTTTTGGAGGTATTGCCACTATGGGTTATTGCATGTCGTGTAGACCTCATGAAATAACACCAGAGCTATTGAGATACACTGAGATAGTCCAAACCATAGACTCTTCCAGAGAAGTAGATATCCTTAGAGATGCAAATATAAGAAATAAATTAGAAGTTCTTTTATCTGAAGCAGATTCTTTAGACGCTAATTCAGGGGGTATTTTAAGTAAGCAGTATAGAGAGAACGATATGCCGCTTGTTGATAGAAACAGAATGCCTTTGGTTTTATCTGGGCTTTTAGAAATTGCACTAGGGGCGTATTTACTTCCGATTGGGAAAAAGAAAGAAGTTTTGAGATACACCCAACAATAATATAAATTAAATCACAAACATAACTTTCGACATAGAAAGAAGACTTTATACACAAGAGCTACCATTTACACAAAGCCCAATTATCCGAAAGCTTTTTAAAACTTAAGAGTTAAATACAAATTCGCTTATTTTTGTTAAAGAATGGGAAGAACTAAGAAAGTTGGCAGTGCAGGAAGGTTTGGTGTTAGATACGGAAGAACTATTAGAAAGAAGATTGCAGATATAGAAGCATTATATAAAGGCAAACATAAATGTAATTTTTGCAAAAAAATAGGTGTTAGAAGACTTTCATATGGTTTATGGCAATGTACTAAATGTAATATTAAATTTACTGGAAAAGCATATTCAATAGAATAAAATGGTAACTTATAAATGTTTCAATTGTAACAAAATTGTTAGTGAAGATTATGTTCAAAAAAGAGTTAGATGTCCTTATTGTGGTTCAAAAATATTATTTAAGCCTAGGGTAACTAATGTAAAAATAAAGGCAGTTTAAAATGACTGATAAGGAAACGCAAAAAAAGGTTGAAAAACTTCATGCTATTGAAGAGGGTTTAAGGAACATACTAGTTCAAAAGCAAAATTTACAATTGCAGCTTCTTGAAATGGAAAATGCTTTAGGAGAATTAGAGGCTACTAAAGGGAATGCTTATAAGATAATAGGGGGAATAATGGTTGAGCTCCCAATAGAGGAAATTAAAAAAGACTTAAATTCAAAAAAAGAAATTGTTGATATAAAAGTGAATAATCTTGAAAGACAAGAAAATAAGTTAAAAGAGGAGTCTAGTACTTTACAAAAAGAGGTATTATCAACTCTAAAAGAGTGAGGTTTTAATATGGAATTAGAAAGAATAAGGGGTGTAGTAGACGTTTTAAGCCAAATTGAGGAGGACTTCTCAGTTCCTAAAAACATAAGAATAAAAATAAAGTGTGTAGTAGCATCTTTAAGTGAAAATGAAGAAAGTGTAGAGATTAGGATTGATAAGTCTTTACAAGGGTTAGACGAGATTTCAGATGACCCTAACCTTTCTAGTTACACTAGAATGCAAATTTGGAATGTAGTTAGTGTATTAGAAAGTATATAAAAACAGGATAGAAATATTTATATAGTAATTTGGTATACACTAAACAAAAGAGGACAAAAATAAATGGGAATATTTTCAAAGATTAAAGAAAAAGTAGGGATGAGTAATGATTTTAATGAATTTCCTGAAGAGTTTACTAATGATTATGTGCAAATAGATGCAGAGAAAAAGGTTACTGGAAAAACAAAGGTTATTGTTAGACCATTTATGATTGAAGATTTTTCTGATATAAAACCAATGTTAGATGCTATCAGAGAGGGCTACACTATAGCTTTAGTAAATATAAAGCCTCTAAAAGATAAAGATATTATGGAATTAAAGAGGGCTGTTGGAAAACTAAAAAAGACATGTGAAGCTATTGAAGGAGACATAGCAGGATTTGGTGAAGATTGGTTAGTAATAACTCCTAGTTTTGCACAAATACACAGAGATAGAAACACAGAAAACATAGATAATACAGCTGAAGCTTAAGAGTTACATTTATAAATTTTTAGTAATTTTTTAATAACATGGAAGAACTATCAGAACAATTGTGCCCTTTCTGTCATAATAAGACTTTAGTATTAAGAGAAGATTTAATCGATATTCCCTATTTTGGTAAGACTTTTGTTTTTTCTATGACATGTCAAGATAGTGATTGTAATTACTTTAAGGCTGATGTTGAAGCTGAGGAAAAAAAAGATCCTTGTAAAATAACCTTTACAGTTAAAAAAGAAGCGGATCTAAATGTCAGAGTAGTAAAATCTAGTGAAGCTGCTGTAAAAATACCTCAGTTAAGAATGAGTGTGACTCCAGGTCCTGCTTCTAATGGATATGTAAGTAATATCGAAGGAATTTTAAATAGATTTAAGAAAATTTTAGAAGATGAAAGAGATTTAAGCGATGATGATACTACAAGAAAGCATGCAAAAAATTTATTAAAAAAATTGTGGAAAGTAAAAACTGGAGATGTGGAATTAAAAATTGTGATTGAGGATCCAAGTGGGAATTCTGCTATATTAAGTAAAGATGTTGTAGTTGAGAAATTAAAGGTATGAAGACTTTATTCATTGAAGCTAAATCACAAACCAATATTTCTAAGAGTTTGTTGGATAAATTGAAATTACCTAAAAAGATTGTTGTAGTAAGTACAATACAACAATTACATGTGTTAAATGAAATTAAAGATTATTTAGGGAAAAAGGGTATTGATGTTATAATTGGTGGGCAAGTTATTGGTTGTAATGTAATAAATGCATTTAAAGTTAAAGACGATGTTGATGCAATTTTATATATTGGAAGCGGAGAATTTCATCCTATTGAAGTTGCTAGAAAAACAGGAAAAGAAGTTTTTAAATTAAATCCTTACACAAAAGTAATTTCTAAGATAAGTGAGAAAGAAGTTAAAGATTATGAGAAGAAAATTAAAGGCAAATTAGTTAAATTTTATAGTTCAAAGAAAATTGGGATTATAGTGTCATTGAAACCTGGGCAACAATTATTATGGAAAGCTGAAAAATTTGTTAAAGATCATAAAGAAAAAGAATGTTTTATTTTTGTAACTAATGAGGTTAGAAAAGAAGAATTAGAGAATTTTAATGATATTGAATATTGGGTAAATACAGCTTGTTCTAGAATTGAATTACCCGGAATGATAAGCATTGATGATATAGAGAGCAACAAGAAAGTATTAACTTGCTAATCTTTAAATACTAGTAATTTAAGTTAATTTTAATGGATGATTTACATTTGAAATTTCCCCATAGATGGATCACGCCTAACGCAAAATCTTTTAATTCAAATATTCATGGTCTTGGAGCTACGACAATAAAGTCAATAAAAAAAGCAGAAACAATTGCCTTTCTTGGTGGGATTATTATACCTAGATCAGAAATTAAAAAATATTGGGATAAAATGGGGCATGTAGGAATTCAAATTGATGATGAATTTTTTATATGTCCCCCTAATAGAGAAGAGTTGATAAAAACAGGAGTTTTTAATCACTCTTGTGAACCAAACTGTGGAATTAGTGGAAATATAAAGATCATAGCTATTAGAGATATCAAACCTGGCGAAGAGCTGACTTTTGATTATGCATTTACTGAATCTTTTTTTGAACCTTTTAAATGTAATTGCAGAACCCTAACTTGCAGAAAAGTAATAAAACCTGATGACTGGAAGGATCTTAAACTTCAAAGAAAATTCTACAAATATTTCTCAGATTATCTTAGAAATAAAATGAGAAGTAGAGCTAAATTTAAATATCAGTGAATTACAATAATTTTAATGGAAAAACCTAAAGTTGAAAAAATAATGGATATTGCAACTAAGAGAGGTTTTTTCTATCCTTCTGCAGAAATTTATGGTTCTAAGGCTGGTTTTTGGACTTATGGAAGTCTAGGGACTAAGATAAAACATAAATGGGAACATTCATGGAGAAATTATTTTTTATCATTAAATACTAATTTCTATGAAATCGATGATGTAAATATCCTCCCTAAAAAAGTATTTGAAAGTAGCGGACATTTGAAGAATTTTAATGATCCAATGACAGAATGTGAAAAGTGCCATTTTAGATTTAGAGCAGATCAATTAATTGATGATGAACTTAAGATGGACTCTAGTGGATTAAATGAAAGTGAATTAACTAAAATAATTAGAGATAAGAACTTAAAATGTTCAAATTGTAAAGGAAATCTCTCTGATGTAAAATTTTTTAATATTATGTTTCCATTAAAAGTTGGAGCAGTAAATGATGACGTAATGTATTTAAGGGGCGAAACTGCACAGTCCGCATATTTGGCATTTAAGAGGGAATTTGAAGCTACTAGAAGGAAATTGCCATTAGGATTAGCTGTTGTTGGAAAGGCATTTAGAAATGAGATTAGTCCAAGGCAAGCATTTTTTAGATTAAGAGAATTTACCCAAGCAGAGCTGCAAATATTTTTTGATCCGGATAAATTAAATAAGCATGATGATTTTAATTCTGTAAAAGATTATGATTTATTTTTGAATATTAAAAATAAAAGTTTAAAAGTTAAGGCTAAAGATGCTGTTGAAAAAAATAAATTACCTAAATTTTATGTTTATTATTTAGTTAAAGTGCAACAATTTTACTTAGAAACTTTAAAAATACCGGAGAAGAAATTTAGATTAAGAGAATTAGATGAGAAAGAAAGGGCATTTTATAATAAAATTCATTTTGATGTTGAATTAGATTTAGAAACTCTTGGAGGTTTTAAAGAGGTTGGTGGTGTTCATTATAGAGGAGACCATGATTTGGGAGGACATCAAAAAGGAAGCAATATAAAACTCGAAGTTACGATTGAGGAAAATGGCAAATCTAAAAGATTTATTCCACATGTTTTAGAGTTAAGTTTTGGAGTTGATAGAAATATATGGGCTTTACTTGACTTATTCTATAAAGAAGAAAAAGAAAGATCTTTATTTACATTTCCAGGTATTGTAACCCCATTAGATGTGGCTGTTTTTCCATTAGTAAATAAAGATAAAATTCCTGAACTTTCTGAAAAAGTATTTTTGCAATTATTTAGTAAAGGATTTAATGTGTTTTATGATGATGCGGGGAGTATTGGGAGAAGGTATAGAAGACAAGATGAAATTGGAACTAAAATATGCATAACTATTGACTATGAAAGTTTGAAAAACAATGATGTTACTATGAGAGACATTGATACTATGAAGCAAATTAGAGTAAGAATAGATAAATTAGACTTAAAGTTAAATGAGTTCTTGAAAGGAAAGTCATTAGATAAACTTGGAAAATATATTAGTTAAGCAATTTTTATTATACAGTAGTATCGATAACTTAATAAAAAAATATTATAATTAATCGAGTAGTTTATGGGGGTTGAAATTATGGGATTAGATATTCAGTTAGTAGAAAAATCTACAAGCGAAGTACTATTGTCTCTACCATTATCTAGAGAATTTAATTGGACTATGATGGGTATTGACACTATTACTTTTTAATTTTATTTATTTTTTAATTCTTTAAAACCAACAGTTTTTTAAATTTAGTTTTATCACTAAAATTTGTGGGCCGGTAGATCAGTCCGGAAATTGTTTGGACAATAGATCGCTCCCTCGGCATGGGAGACAATAGCCCAAAAGGCCGTGGGTTCAAATCCCGCCCGGTCCATAAAATTAATATGACAAAAATAAAGGCTGTAATTTTTGATGTTGGGAATACATTACTTAGATATAGGTATAAGTGGTCTGGTATCTTATATAAAAAATATAAAATTTCTTTACCACATAATGAATTTCAAAAGGTATTTAAAGATTTTTATAATTTTCATACAAAAAATAGTTTAAATATTGATATTAAGCACTTTGCAGTCAAATGTGGTAAATCTAAGGACAAGCATTTTATTGGCGATGTAAAAAAATACCTTGGAAAAGATCACTTAAGCTACTATAGATTTCCAGCTTCTATTTCTGTAGTAAAGACACTTAGAAACAGAGGTTATATGTTAGCTGTATTGTCGAATTGGCATCACAATTGTTATGGCATCTTAAAATATCATGGATTAGCTTCATATTTTCAACATATTTGTGTATCTGCGAAAGTGGGCATTACAAAACCAAATTTAAAAATTTTTAAGATAGTTTTAAAGTTATTGAATGTAAACGCAGCCGAAGCTTTAATGGTTGGAGATAGTTATGAGAAGGACTATAAGCCGGCAAAGAAATTGGGTATGCATGCATTATTAATTGAGAGAAAAAAGAAAAAATTGAGTCATTCCATTAGAAATTTGAGACAAGTATTAACGTATATTAAAAGAATAAATTAGACATTGTAATATATACTAAGCATCTACTTCATAAGCAACTCTGATACTGCCTTGATTTATTTTAATTTTTCTAATAATTATCTTGTTAATATCCCTTAGATTAGGTACATGCGTTCCACCACAAGGGATCCCAAAATTTTACCAAACATAATGACTCTTATTTTACCCATATTTGTAATATAATCAGGAGCAAATCCATAAATTCCCAATAACTCTTGCTTATTAACGAATTTTACTATGGTTTTTAGTGAAGAGTTAACGATATTGTTAGATTCAATTTCAATTTTCATTTTAAGGTTATCTTTTTTTGTGTTATCAAGAATTCCGAAATATTCCATGTAAGGGCCTTCGGGAAAGTGATAAGCCCTACCTGGTTCCAACCTATGTTGAGTTTTTTTACAGCCATGTCTATTACATGACCTGCCGAATGAAGTCTGCTAAGGAATAGTCTTCTTTCTTTGTCAATTTTACATGTGACTAATTCATTTTTCTTGAAAAATCCATTTACAAAGATTCCAATATGCTTTACAAAATTATTTTCTATTTTAACCTCATTAACTACAAAAGTGGAATCCTTAGATTCAATAATCCCTGTATCACAAGGTTGGCCCCCTCCTTGCGGATAAAAAGCAGTTCTATTTAGAATAACAGTATTCGAGCGGTTCTCTATGTAACTCTCCAGAACTTGTGCATCTACCTCAAGAATATTTAAATTTTCTAGGTAAAGTAGTTCTGTAGCTCCCATAATATCATTAGTTGAAAAAAATTAATAAATATTGGAAATGGCTTAGTCTTCTCCAGAATTTATGTCGCCTATGCATTTATACCTAGCTTCGTAAACCTCTAATTCAGATAATGTGAATATGTTTGAAATTGGTTTGTGAAGGCTCAAAACATTAACTCTTATCCATTTCATAGATGTTGGTTTAAACCTTATTTCCTCTACTGATTGGTATCTATTCCTAAGATTACCCTCATGTATTTTAATCCAATAACCATTTTTACCATTGGTTGAATCTACTGATGTTTCAATTGAGTACATATTTGTATTTCTAGCATCATCACTACCCGCTGAGTTTTGCACTAACTTCATTCTATTTGACACTATATCTTTTTCTAATTCAAATGCTGCTGATTGTGGCATTGATATAGGTTGTGAAGATTGGGTTCCACAGCTCCATTGTTTGGATACATCGGTTATGCCACCATCAAACAATTGCGCCGCTGTAGCTATAACAACATCATTAATTTTATGGGTACATGTTTGTGTTGATTTTATTGCTTTCAGAGCAACATTGTCAGGATTATAGTCTGATGAAGTGTAACCGCAGTATCTTTCAATATCTTGGAAATATTCAAAGTTGCGTGATTCGTATTTTTTACACATATTATTTATGCAGGATTCTGAAGCTTGAATTGCAGAAGAACATTTAGCATCTATGCAGTTTCCACAATTTTCTCCAGAATCTATTTTTCCATTGCCACAAACACCTATGGCATCAGTTGGTATTGTTGGGCTAACTTTTTGTTTAGTTTCACATTTGTAAGATTTTGAGCAAATTTGAGTAGTTGCACAATCAAAAGTAGATAAACATTCAACACCACATTTTCCTTTTATTATGCCTTCATCAGATTTGTCCTTACATCCATCCGAAGTTGTTAAACATGAAATGTAATTAAAACCATTGCAAGAATCAGAGGAACATTCATCAGTACATTGAACAGGTTCAATTCCTGGAAGAACTGGTGGTGATCTTTGACATGCAGATATTAATATAATCAAAGCTAATGGTACAATAATAAATAAAAGCTTCTTCATTAAAGGCACCTCATTTTCGTAAATTAAGTTATAAATTATCATATATAAAGTTTTCTAAAGCGTTTAACCATTTTTATTTGAAGATTTAGGTAAAAAGATTTAAATAGGAATAAAGTTAATGATTGTTTATAAAAAAAGAGGTGATTTAATGGCTAAGGTTAAATCTAGTAATAAAACAAGTAAATCTAGACCTATTGGTGCAACTATTGTTTCTATATATTACTATATAATAGGCATTCTTGGATTAATTGCATCAATAATGGTTTTGACTGTTGGCAGTACAATAATAGAGATGTTTGCAAAAGGACCATTGTTTAAACTAATTGGCGCAGCCGTAGGAGTTTTTCTTATAATATTAAGTATTGTATACATTATAGTTGGATATGGTCTTTGGAAGATGAAAAAGTGGGCTCAAATAGTTGCCACAATATTATCAGTACTTGGATTATTTGGTGGGCCAGTTAGTTTGATTATTAGCATAATTGTAATATTATTACTTTGGGCTCATAAAGAAACCAGATTAGCTTTTTCTTAATTTTTTATTTAAATGGATAATTGCCTGTAAAACAAGCATTGCAACTTCTTTCTTTAGGTAGACCAATTGCTTTATGCATACCTTGTAAACTTAAGTATAATAAGCTGTCTGCACCTATATGTTGTCTTATGTCTTCAGTAGATCTTTCAGAAGCAATAAGTTCCTTGTATGTTTTCATATCTATTCCATAAGTGCATGGATGCATAATTGGAGAACTTGGTATTCTAATATGGACTTCCGTTGCACCTCCATTTTTTAATAAACTTACTAAGTATTTTGAGGCATTTCCTCTGACAATACTATCATCTATTAATATGATTTTTTTACCTTCAACATAAATTGGAATAACCTCATATTTTGATTCAAGTAAAGCTGCTCTCCTATCAGGTTTTGCCATAAACGCTCTTGGATTTGATTGGTAATGCCTTCTAATAATCCCAGGTCTTAGTGGTAGTTTTGCTTCTTCTGAATAACCAATAGATGCTACATGAGATGAATCTGGTGCATATGTAACAATTGCGTTGGGCACAAATAAATTCTGTTCCCTTTCTTCTATAGCTAATTGTCTACCTAAATTATGTCTTGCTTTGGTTATGTCTATATGGCTAAATTCGCCTTTTGGAAAGTGGAAATAAATATGTTCAAAGATGCATGGAGCTTTTCTTTCTTGAGGCATTATATGACTTCTAATGCCTTTTTCATCAACGAAAATAATTTCGCCTCTTTCTAGCTCCCTTGTATGATGATTTTGATTTGAAGGAACTGAATTTTCAGAAACTGCAAAAATTCCAAGATCATTTGTAGTTATTGATAAAGGTCTAAAACCAAATGGGTCTTTTGCAATAACTAAAAGAGGTTCATGGTTTTTTTGCAGTATAGCCATACAAATACTCCAAGCGGGATTTAAATTAGATAAACCATTAATTACTTTTTCTTCAAGGGAAGATCCTGATGATCTTGAGATAGCATATGGAATTAAATGAGTATCTGAGTAATAACTTAAGATTTCACTTTCTAAATCCCATTGTTCTACTAAATTTCTAAATCCAACAATTTCACCGTTATGTGCAATTACATATTGTACATCCTCAATGGTTTTGACTATTGGTTGAATATTTTCTTCTACAACCCCTCCTTCAGTAGGATATCTAACTTGACCCACTGCAATTTTAACATCGCTTGGAATTTCATCACCTTTAAGAATCTCATTAACAAGACCTTGCCCTGAGAACAAATTTTTTGGAGCAGGATAAACAAATAATCCTGCACCATCCTGTCCTCTATGATTAATCTTTGTTAGTAGTGCTCTTCCTAAATTAAAAACATCTTCACCGTAAACTGCGCATATACCACACATAAATTTACACCTTGATATTAAAAAAATAGCCCCGCCAGGATTCGAACCTGGGTCGCCAGCTCCAAAGGCTGGCATGCTCTCGACGTTATAAAACATGGCCGCTACACTACGGGGCTATTATGAATAGAAAATTCATTATAATATTTAAAGTTAATGGCCTTATTAATGTCAAAAGGTTTTAATCAGAAAGAATTAAATACCTTATGAAGTAGGTTATTTTTATGACAATTTATGTAGTAGACACAAGCGTTATTATAGAAAAGATAGTCTCAAAATTGATTAAAAAGAAAGAGATAGAAGGCACTATAGTAGTACCTAATGCTGTTGTCGCTGAGTTAGAAGCACAAGCAAATAGGGGCTTAGAAATAGGATTAATAGGCTTAGAAGAATTAGAAGAGCTTCAAAATTTGCATAAAGAAAATATAATTGAGATTAAATTTGTAGGAGCTAGGCCTACTCCTAGTCAAATTGCTTATGCTAAATCAGGAGAAATTGATGCTTTAATTAGGGAAATTGCATATAATGAAAATGCTACCTTAATAACTGCCGATAGAGTTCAAAGACAATCTGCAAAAGTATTTGGAATTAATGTAAAATTTATAGAGACAAGAGCATTAAAAACCAAATTAGAAATTGAGAAATTATTTGATGAAACTACAATGAGCGTTCATTTAAAAGAAGATTCTTTTGCTTTTGCTAAAAAAGGAAGTCCTGGAAATTGGAAATTAGAAAAAATTAGCGAAAAAGAATTTTCAAATCAACAAATTCAGGATATGGCTAAAGAAATTGTTGAGGCTACAAAACTTGATCCTAAATCATTTATAGAAATACAAAGACCTGGGTCAACTATTGTACAATATAAAAACTTTAGAATAGTTATTGTAAAACCCCCATTAAGTGATGGTTGGGAAATAACTGCTGTTAAGCCAATTAAGAGATTGAGTTTGGAAGAATATGATATTCCTGATACAATAATGGATAGAATAAAAAATAAAGCAAGAGGGATTATAATTGCTGGAGAAACTGGGAGTGGCAAAAGTACATTTGGAAGAGCTTTAGCAGAGTTTTTTGTAAAACAAGGAAAGATAACTAAAACTATAGAAAGTCCGCGAGATTTAGATTTACCTAATGAAATAACTCAATATGGAAAGAATTTTGCGAGTAGTGAAGAGATTCATGATATAATATTACTTTCTAGGCCTGACAATATATTATTTGATGAAATGAGAGATACTCCTGATTTTAGACTTTATACTGATTTAAGATTAGCTGGAAGTAATTTAGTAGGGGTATTACATGCAGCAGCCCCAATAGATGCTGTACAAAGGTTTATTGGTAGACTAGATGTTGGAATGATCCCAAGCGTCTTAGATACTATAATTTTTATTGAAAGAGGTAAAATTGAAAAGTTATTAACTTTAAGAATGGTTGTTAAAGTTCCAACAGGCATGGTTGAGGCTGATTTGGCAAGACCTGTTGTAGAAATTATTGATTTTATTAGTTCTAAAATTTTATATGAAATATATAGTTATGGGGAAGAAACTGTAATAATCCCGGTATTTGAAGAAAAACCAAATCCTACTAAATTACTTGCGGAAAAACAATTAAAACAACAAATGAGGAAGTATTGTGATGATGTAGAAGTGCAAATGTTAAGTGATAGTAAAGTTGCGGTTTATGTTCCAGAAAGAGAAATCTCTAGAATAATTGGGAAACAAGGAGTTATGATTGAGAAGATTGAAAAGGAATTAGGCTTCTCTATAGATGTTAGGGAATTAAAAGATTTTACTCAAAAAAAGAAAGATATAAGCTATGAGATTAATGAAACTGGCAATTCTTTAATTTTTAAATTTGCAGATAGTTTTACAAATAATTTAGTTTCTGTTTACATTGGTAATGAGACCCTCTTATCTGCTACCATTGGAAAAAAGGCAGAAATAAAGGTAAATAAAAAAAGTGATATTGGTAGAAAATTAGTTTATGCACTTAATAAAAATCAAAATGTTTTTGTTAAATTGTAAGCAATTTCTTTATATTTTATAGTTTACTAGATAAGCTTATAATATTATTTCAATATTTAAATTCAATGGACGCTGTAGTTTTTATTAGGAATAGAATCTTGGAATTCTTCTATAAATTAATTTTCAAAAATATATTCTTTTTATTTGATGCTGAGAAAGTTCATGATTTCATTATAAAATTTGGAAAGTTGTTAGGATCGAATTCTATAACAAGATTTAAAACGAGATTACTTTTTAATTTTGAGGATAAAAAATTAGAACAAAATATTTGGGGTATTAATTTTAAAAATCCTGTTGGACTAGCTGCAGGTTTTGATAAGAATGGGTATTTGATAGATATTTTGCCTAATGTTGGATTTGGCTTTATTGAAATTGGTTCTATAACTGGAGAAAAATGTGAAGGTAATGAAAAGCCAAGATTATGGAGATTAATAAAGTCAAAAGCTCTTGTCGTAAATTATGGTTTAACAAATAATGGTTGTGAAGAAATTTCAGAAAGATTGAAGAGTAAAAAATGTAAAATTCCTTTAGGAATAAGCATTGCAAAAACTAATTCAAAAGAATGTGCTGAGACTATTAAAGGGATTAAGGACTATGTTAAGGCTACTAAGAAGTTTTCTAATATTGGTGATTATTTTACAATAAATATAAGTTGTCCTAATGCTTTTGGAGGGCAACCTTTCCATGAAAAGAGTAAATTAAATTTGTTACTAAATGAAATTGATAAAATAAAAACTAGTAAGCCTATTCTCTTAAAAATTTCTTGTGATTTAAGTTTTAAAGATATTGATAATATAATTGAAGTTTCTAGTAGGCACAGAGTACATGGATTTGTCTTAACAAATTTAACTAAAAAAAGAGACAACAAAAAAATCTTAGATGACAATATACCTTATATTGGGAGTATTAGTGGAAAAGTTGTTGAGGACCTAAGCAATAAAGTTATAGAATATGTTTATAAAAAGACTAAAGGCAAATATGTAATTATTGGTGTTGGTGGAATTTTTTCAACAGAAGATGCTTATAAGAAAATTAGATTAGGAGCATCATTAGTACAATTAATTACTGGAATGATATATGAAGGACCGCAGTTAATAAGTGAAATAAATCGTGGCTTAGTGAAATTATTAAAAAAAGATAGTTTTAAGGATATTAGCGAGGCTGTAGGTGTTGATTCTAAAATTATTTCTAAATCAAGCAAATAGATTCTTCAGAATATGCTTTGTGTAAAAACTGACTTTTGTGTAAAAAATCATACAAAAGATTTTAAACAATAAGTGCCTTATAAACTGTATGGATGATGCTTATTTTATGCGAGAAGCAATAAAGGATGCCAAAGCTAACGATCACAGATTTGGAGCAATCATTGTAAAAGATGGAACAATTATAGCGAAGTCTGGAAAAAGACC
>Ga0209541_10010423_pt1 | contig 14815 bp, 16 predicted proteins | sample RifCSPlowO2_01_FD_184027 | JGI IMG/M metagenome (GOLD analysis project Ga0209541, IMG submission 184027) | Groundwater microbial communities from Rifle, Colorado - Rifle CSP2_plank lowO2_0.1 (SPAdes) (version 2) | ecosystem: Environmental > Aquatic > Deep subsurface > Groundwater | place... | reverse complement strand
TCGGCGAACCGGAAAGCAGTACAGACGGTGGATGGTATCTACTCAACGAGCAACCACCAGAGAATATGATCAGTTGGCATCGTACCTCCCTTTGGCCGCAGATCCAAACCTGGGCCTTTTTCTCTGAGTAAAATTGCACACTCAAGAGTGAACTTCGGTCGGAAACGTCTGCGACAAACGTTCTCCGACCTTCTTTTTTTAAAACTATTTTTTATGGTAAAATACATTTAGTCTAACGCGCTTGACCAAAATGAAAACTCTGATAATCAATCACAAAATTTACGGCCGATTCAAAATTACCGAACCGGTTTTGATAGAGTTAATTAAATCAAAATCGCTTCAACGGCTAAAAAAAATTGACCAGCTCGGCGCTTGGCATCTTCATCAAGATTTTAAAGGATTTTTCAGCCGTTACCAGCATTCAATTGGTGTAATGCTCCTGCTTAGAAAATTCAACGCCAGTCTTGAAGAACAAATAGCTGGTCTTTTACATGATGCCTCCCACACGGCTTTCTCGCACATCATTGATTTTGTCTTCAATTCTCAATCAAAACAAAGCTACCAGGATAGCAAATTGACCCAAGCTTTTGAAATTCAAGGGATTAATAAAATCCTGAGGAAATATGACGTCAGCCCGAAAAAAATTCTAAATTTCGAAAATTTTTCTTTACTCGAAAATGAATTACCCAATATTTGCGCAGACAGAATCGACTATACGCTCCAAGACCCACTGGGCCAAAAAATTTCAGCTAATCATCCCAAAGATTTTTTAGATAACTTGACTGTCCATAATAACAAATTTGTTTTTAAAAATCAACTCTGGGCCAAAAAATTTGCCAAACTTTATCTAGAAATAAGCCAAAAACTTTGGTGCGGACCTGAACATATTGCCCTATATCAACTTTTAAGCGACGCTATTAAAATAGGGCTAAATAAAAAAATAATTACTAAAAAAGATTTATTCACTACCGATAAAGTAGTGCTGAAAAAATTAAAAAATTCCGGAGAAACTGAAATATTGGGTAGAATCAAATTGATAAAAAATCTAAAGGTAAAATTAGCGCCCCGAGATCAAGCTGATATCTGCAATTATTCAAAGGCTAGAGCGGTAGATCCATACTTCCTAAAAAATGACAAATTAATTCGACTCTCAACAGCAGATAAAACTTACAGAAAAGAAATGAATGATTGGCTAAAAAAAGCCCGCAAAGGTTTTTGCATGAAAATATTAAATAAGTAGTATGTTTATATTTGATTTTAACTGGCAGATCCAAAATTTCCTCAACCAATTCTGGTGGCAGATTAATTTTTTGCTGCTGGTAATTTTGGTAATGCTCAGTTATTTAGCTTACAAAAAACCAATTTACGCCATTGGATTAACAATTATTCTTTTGCCCACTTATTTATTCCGTTCTAAAATATATTTCTTGCCTTTTACTTTCCTAGAGCTTTGTATCTGGATTACATTTCTAGGTTGGTTAATCAACGTTATAAAAAACAGACGGCTTAAAAACGGGCAGGCCAACTACTACCAATGGCCGATTATTTTAATTTCAATTGCAGCGGCCATATCGATTTTCATCTCGCCTGATCTTAGGTCTGCAGCCGGACTCTGGAAAGCTTACTTTGTGGAACCAATATTATTCTTCTTGGTTCTAATTAATGTAGCAAAAACCGGAAATGACAAAGAAATAATTCTCTGGTCACTGGGAATTTCAACTTTAATAATTTCGAGCCTAGCCATATTACAAAAATTCAGCGGGTTTGGCATTGCTGAAAGCTCTTGGACTTCACCAAATCACCGCCGAGTTACTTCGATTTTTACTTCGCCCAATGCTGTTGGGTTATATCTTGGACCGATTGTTGCCGTTTATCTTAGCTGGTTAATATCGGATATAAGACTGAAGGCGATATTGGCCAATGTCGCCTTCATCCAGAAAATTATATTAAAGCTGCTCATAATTACCCTCGCTTTGCTAGCAGTTCTATTTACTGTCTCACAAGGCACTTGGTTTGGTTTGCTGGCAGCTATAATCTTTTTGGCTTATTTCGGTTGGGACAAAAAATGGACCGCTATAGTTATAGCAGGACTGATGATAGCAACTTTAGTAATACCAACAACAAGAAATAAAATTTTACCAATTGTTACTTTTCAAGATGCAGCTGGTCAAAATCGTCTGGAGCTTATTCAGATTAGCCGCGATTACTTAATGCAGGGTCCTAAAAATTTTATTCTCGGAGCAGGAATTTTTGGTTTGCCCCAAATCCATGAGCAATTACGTGATCCGCTGAAAACTGAACCATTGATTTACCCACACAATATTTTTTTGAATTTCTGGTTGGAAATTGGTTTATTGGGTCTGATTGGTTTTATCTGGTTGACAATAAGATTCTTCAAAGAAGGCTTCAAGAGAATGACGACGGATAAGTGGCTAGAAATTGGAATAATGTCGGCAATGGTTGTAATTATTATCCATGGTTTAGTTGATGTCCCGTATTTTAAAAATGATCTCGCGATGCTTTTTTGGATAATCATTGGCTTAATTACAGTCAATGGTCAGGCCCACAAAAAAATTCACTTCTGGAGAAAACATACAACCGCAATAATTTTGGGTGATAAAACCGCCACCTGGAGACTCTGGGATAATAAAAATTTATCGGCTGGCGATATTGTTGATTTTTTGGAAACAGAAACCCAAAGAAAATTCGCCACTGCCAAAATAATAAATGTAATTGAAAAACCAATGGGCCAACTAACGCAAGAAGATAAAATCGGGCATGAGGAATTTGCTAGCGACAAAGAAATATACGAAACCTTCAAAAAATATTATAAAAAACCAGTCGGCCGCCAAACAATCGTCAAAATTATACGCTTCCAGTTGATTAATGGCAAAAAATAAATTCAATAATTACCAAAAATAGGTAGAGATGCGATTAATCGCATCTCTACCTATTTTTTATTTATTTTATCTTAATTTATTTTTCTATCTTTTGTTAATCTTGTCTAATAATTCCTTGGCTCTATCTTTGCCCCCCATACCAAAGGCAATCCCACCAGCCAAAGCGAACATGAGAACAACACCGGTGAAAAGAATCTGAATCAATTCAGTTGCCACTCTTAGTTGCACTAAAGCGGCCATGAAAGTAAAAACTAGAATCGCCCACTTAGCAACGGTGGCTAAAAAATCAGCACTGACCAGTTTAGCGCTTAAGGCCGTCTCTTTGACTAAGGTAAAAATAAAATTGCTGATAATAATACCAACAACTAAAATAACTACTGCAATTATTACATTAGGAATGTATAGGACTACTGCTCGGAAAAATTCTGAGATTTGTTCAAGATTCAATATTTCAGCTGTAGCGATTAAAACAACGGCATACAAAAACCAAGTGACCAAAAGACCTAAGGCCCGACTAATCTCAATTTTAAAACCCACTCTCTCTAATGCTTTTTTCAATCCGGCTTTATCAACCGCCTGATCAAGATAGATTTTCTTTAAGACTTTACTAACCAATCTCCCTAATCCTTCAGCAATGAATAAACCAACAATAAAAACTATTACTGCACCAATAATATTAGGTACTAGGCCAACAAACTTAAACCAAATATCAGCGAATGAATCGGCTAAAATATTGCCCCAGTTTATCAAAGCATCCATGGGATTTCACCCCCTTTCAAGCCATCAGCCGGATTAACCAGGCAGAGGCTTTAAGTCTTTTAATTTATTAAACGGCGCCGGTGGCGGTAATCAACTGAGTAATAATGAAGGCAGCCAAGGCGTAAGCAATGAAGATAATGACTAAACCAATAATACCAGCGGTGATAATCTTTTTAGCCGTGCCAACTTTTTCTTCATTACCTCCAGCAGTCATCCAGACAAAGCCGCCATAAAGAATGATAAGAATAGCAATAATGCCTAAAAAGCCTAGCAGTAACCTAACAATACTCATCACTCCTTCCCGAACATCGGTAGTGCCTAGGCCAGTGGCAGTGCCGTATTCAAGACCAAACTGAGCTAAAGCCGGAGTGGCGACTAGGGCGAAAATTAAAATACTAAAAGTAGTGATCAAACTTTTCCTCATGTTCTCACCTCCTTTCAAGCCATCAGCCGGATTAACCAGGCAGAGGCTTTAAGTCTTTATTTGATAAGGGTTTGCCAGCTTTAATAAGTAGCGCCGGTAGCGGTAATTAATTGACCAATGACAAACGAGGCAATAGCGTAAGCAATAAAGATAATGACTAAACCAATAATACCAGCGGTGATAATCTTTTTAGCAGTGCCAACTTTTTCTTCATTACCTCCAGCAGTCATCCAGACAAAGCCGCCATAAAGAACGATAAGAACAGCAATGATGCCTAAAAAGCCTAGTAAGAATCTAATAATAGTCATTATCCCTTCTCTAACATCACCGCTGCCTAAACCAGTATAAGTGCCGTAACCTAAACCTAATTCATCCGGAGTTAGGGCCAGGGCTGGCAAAACAGTTAAAGAAAGCATTAAAATAGTTGAAGCAATTATTAAACTTTTCCTCATGTTCTCACCCCCTTTCTTTGTTGAAAATTTTAAAATAAAAAGATTTAGTTAAAATTATTATAACACGAAACGATATCAACAATCAAATAATTGCCAAGCCTACAAAAGTATGATACAATGATTATAGACAGTATCTATGAATTTGGCTAAAATAGGCTTAAAAATCCCGACTAAGCCGGGATCCCGATTACTTTTAAAAAAAATAAAATTTGGTGTCGGGACAAAAACAAAAAACAATGGCATCTCGCCTTCGAAGCTAACTGCAATAGGGTTGGCTTTTTTTATTTTACTAGCGCCAAATTTCAGCCAGGCGAGAACTTTCGATCCACACAATATTATTACCGATCAAGAATTAACGGATAAAAATTCCTTAAGTAAGGCCGCAATCCAAAAATTCTTAGAGCGAGAAAATAGCGTCTTAGCTCGTTTCAGCCAAATGGTGGAAGGTAGTACTTTGAAAGCTTCAGAAATTATCTGGGAGATTGGCCAGAAACATAATATTAATCCAAAATTTTTATTGACTACTTTAGAAAAAGAGCAGGGGTTAATTCACTTAAGTCAGGCCACTGAAAAAGCTCTGGATTGGGCCACTGGCTATGGTTGCTACGGCGGAACTTGCAAAGAAAAATATCGCGGTTTCTATAACCAGGTTGAGGCTTCGGCTGAGACTCAGGAAATTTATAATCAAAAAGCATCGCAATTCTCGTTTCGAATAGGAATAACTACCACTAGTTTTGACGGATTTAATGTTACTCCTCAAAACCAGGCCACTGCTAATTTATATATCTATACTCCCTATGTTGGCTATTCACCTGAATTAGGGGTGATGCAATCATATGGCGGCAATCGGCTTTTTTGGCGCATCTGGCACCGTTATTTTACTGATCAAAAATTTCTCGATGGACAAATAATTACTTTCAACGGCAATTATTATCTAATTGAAAAAAATACAAAAAGAAAATTTGCTTCAGCTGAAATTTTTCTGGCAGATCACCCTTCTAACGAAACAATTAATGTCTCAAGTAAAGACATAGCCGCCTATCCTGATGGTGAATCAATTAACTTCAAAGAAAATACTCTGGTCAAGTCAGCTGGCTCTGGTCAAATTTATCTTTTGGCTGAAAACCAAAAACGCCCAATTATTGATAATTCCGCCTTAGCCCTGCTGACTGTTTTTCAGATTGCAATTACCGAAAACGAAATTCCGACTGTTTCTGATACCCAACTGAATGGTTACTCACTAGGGACCCTAATTGCTTCAGCTCCAGTTTATCCGCAAGGAAAATTATTTAGAAGTAGCGATGGTAAAATCTGGCAAATTAAAGATGGACTCAGGCATGAAGTTGATGATGTTGTTTGGCAATCTCGTTTTAATTCCCAAACCCCCACCACTATCACCGGTGCCGAACTGGAAAACTACCCAACTGGCAGCCCAGTCAAACTAAAAGATGGATCTTTTGTTAAAAATGACAATAAATATTATTTAATCTCCGACGGTGAGAGGATGAAAATTGAAGATGAAACTGTTTTTGATCGGATTTTTGGCTTAAGCAAAAAAAATTCGGCTTTAACTATTTCAACAGCACTATTAGAGATTCATGGTGCTGGCGAAACTATCGATTATATTGATGATACTATTCAAGATTCAGCTCAAGTAACGCCAACCACTAGCTCAAACAACACTTATTCAGCTTTGTTTGAATCAATGAATCCTGATGGTTTAATTATGGTCAATGGTCAAAGCCAATCAGTAACTGTGAAATTCAAAAATACCGGCGATACCAACTGGCAAACCGGTGAGGTTTGGCTAGAAGTAACTGACAAAGAGGCTGAAATAAGCTCATTTGGTGTGGCAGACAAAATTAATTTCTCGGAAAGTAGCGTCAGCAGCAGTCAAACTGCCAGTTTTACCTTTGATTTGACTGCGCCGACAGATAAAAGCGGACTACTGACCCAGGACTTCGCTCTTTATTACAATAAAAATAGTACGCCGACTAAAATTACATCGATTGGCAAATTCATAATTGTCAAAGCTGGAATTTCAGCCCAAATTTTAGAACACAATATTCCGGTAGCGGTCAGAAACAACTGGCGGCCAATTGATATCACGATGAAAATCCAAAATACCAGCGCTGACACCACTTGGCTGGCCAGAAAAACTGCTTTAGAAATTTATAATCTTGATGGAACAAGTAGTTATTTCTATGATCCAAACGATTGGGTGCGCCAAGAAGTCGCGGCTGTACCAATTAACAAAACTGAAATTAAGTCAGGCGAAGTTGGGGAATTTAAATTTACTTTGGATCCACGCGGAATAAAACCTGGCACTTACATTTTAAATTTACAATTAAAACTTCTCGATAAAGATAAAAGTGTTTATTTAGACGGCCGGCTTGAATGGCATCGAGAAATCAGAGTGGATTAAAAAATTTAAACTACATAAAAAAGGAATCCTGCTACTAAAGCAGGATTCTTCATTTCCGATGGTGAATCTGAATGCCTCCATTAAGATCAACGGTAACAAAGGTGAGTGATCCCTCACCACAGGAACCAGCATTAACATAGGTAACCCCGTTTCGGGTAATTTCCTCTACATGATGAGTATGGCCACAGAGGATAACATGAATCTTAAATTTCTTTTTCCTTCTGAGACCACCAATTTTCTTTTTATACTTTTTGACGTACCGAAAAGCGGCATTGGCAACTTTTTCTATATTCCTCTTCCAAATCCGCTGAATATGCGGATTACATTTGAGTAATCCATACAAACGTTGACGCCGATCGATCTGCTGTAAAATCCAAATAAATCTAGAGATAACTTTATTTCGCCAGCCGCCGTTCTTGGTCACCCAAGTATCAAACTGATGACCATGGATTGCTAAGTAGTTCCGACCACCAAAGGTCCAGGTATATTCCCGACAAAAAGGTATCCGGTAAAAGGCAGCTGCTCCCGTTGTTTCCTTTCTGAAGTCGATGTCATGATTCCCTTTGATCCAAACGACTTTTACCCCGGACTCTGATAACTCCGAAAGGAAGGAAAAAAATTCTAACTCCTTGGCTAATAGCGGCAAGGAATCAACTATGTCACCCACCAACAAGAGTTGCCTGAATTCAAATTCTGCTCTGAGAATTTGTATCAATTCTCTGATTCGGTCCCCGGAAAGGAGACCAAAATGAGTGTCAGACAAGGCGATTGTATGAACTCTGATTCTATTCATTGAATCGATCCCCTTTCTTAAGTTTTGTAAAGAGCGACGCTCCTTTTTATATAATCTTATCCTACTTTAAACATTGGCCCATGACCGGGAATGATATAATCAGCCGCAGCTAAAACTTTTTTTCTGCTTTCTTCTAACTTTTTCTTGTCACTGGCATAAGGGTCAATAGCTGGACCGCCTTCTTTCCAAAACACGTCGCCAACAATTGCTATCTTTCCAATTTTAGTCTGAACCAAAAGACTGAGGCCGTCATAATTATGACCCGGCGTCTTGATAATTTTGATGTTGTCGGTAAATTGTTCAGGCCAATCATCAGCTATGCCTCTATCCCAAATCCCAAAATATTCAATTGTCTTAGCTTTGGCAAACATACCAATATTGCGATAGTGATCTAAGTGGGAATGAGTAATAAAAACAAAATTAACATCTTCTAGAGTTAAATTTTCTTTGTTTAAAGCTTCGATCAAAATTTGCTGGCTCTCTAGAACGCCCGGATCCACCACCATAACAATATCTTTATCTCTAACTAAAGTTATGGTTGGACAAGTTGACTCTTCGCCACTATTATCTTCCGAGTCAGCGTTAGTGAAACCTTCAATTAAAATTTTTACTTCTGCCATATTATAACAGTTAACAGTCTACCGGCGTAGGCAGGTTAACATTTAACAATTAACATGATGTTAAACTAATAAGTTAATTGACTCTTAGTTTACCGCTTTTTTCGACCCCGTAAGAAAGCGGAGGGTACAGGATTCGAACCTGTGGTACCTTTACAGGTACTCCGGTTTTCGAAACCGGTGCATTCGACCACTCTGCCAACCCTCCGCTTTCTTACGGGGCGAGGCGGCCCTCTCAACCCTTGCCCGCCGAAGCTCCAAATGACTTGTCCTCCGGAAATTGAAAAGTGTAGGAGGAAATAAGGAGCGTAGGCGGGATTCAGCCACCTCTCCAAAATAGTTTTTGGTTATTAGTTCTTAGTTGTTAGAAATTATTAGCTTAATTTACTTGCCAGCTTGATTTACTTAATTTACTTAACCGTCTAACATTAGAAAAATAGCATATTTAACTGTTTTTTACAATTCTTTTGATTTATGTTATAATAAATCCGAATGAATACGAATATACTATTCGAATAAATATCCGTGTTATATTTAGTTCATTCGCCATTAATTAGTATTAGTATAACTTATTAGGATTAATTCGGATTTATGAAGATTCGTAAAGTTGTTATTCCGGTTGCGGGTTTAGGTACAAGGTTTCTACCAGTTACCAAAGCCCAGCCCAAAGAAATGCTTCCGATTGTTGATAAACCAATTATTCAGTACATTGTTGAAGAAGCAGTCCGAGCCGGCATTACTGATGTTATTTTAGTTACTGGCTCTGGTAAACAAGCGATTGAAAATCACTTTGATCGAAACGAAAGTTTAGAAAATTTTTGTCTTCAAACTGGTAAAAAACAATCTTGCAAGTTAATTAGAGAAGTTGCTGAATTGGCAACTTTTATTTATATTCGCCAAAAAGGTCCTTACGGCAATGGCACACCAGTTTTGAATGCTAAAGAGGTAATTGGTGATGAACCTTTCGCTGTAGTTTGGGGTGATGACATCTGGCTGGCGAAAAAACCACACATCAAGCAACTAGTGGAGGTTTACGAAAAATATGGTGATCCAGTAATCACAGCGCAGCTCACTGATGACGAAGGAACTAAAAAATACGGCATTATAGAAGGCACGGAGATTGAGCCAGGAATTTACCAAGTTAAATCAATTATTGAAAAACCAGGCCCGAAAAAAACTAAAAGTAGAATTGCGACTTTTGGTGGTTATATTTTTACACCTGATATTTTCAAGATGTTGGAAAAAACTCCGAAAGGAAAAGACGATGAACTGTGGCTGGTTGATGCTATTGCAAAATTAATGAAAAAGCGGCCAGTCTATGCCAAGATTATTGATGGCCAACTATATGACCCTGGCAGCAAACTCGGTTGGCTGAAGGCTAATGTTGAATTTGCCCTGAAGGATAAAGAAGTCAAAGTAGAATTTAAAAAATTCTTGAAAACTAAAATTAAGAATCCTTCCTGAAGTTTATGCAAAAAAATATTAAAACAAAAATTGGTATTTTACTGCTGGTAGCTGTCATACTCGTCAGTAGCGGTTTTCGCTGCAAATTTATTACTCCCAAACAAAAAGAGTTACTCCAACCAATTACTTTGACCTGGTGGGGCACTTTTGATAACCCAGCCAATTTTACCGAGATTATCGCTGATTACAAAGCAGTCCACCCGAATATCAATATCACTTATCGCAAATTGCGCAGCGAAGAATTCTGGATAGAATTAATAAACGCTCTGGCTGAAGACAGAGGACCTGATATTTTTTCAATCCCTAATAATGAATTACTAGGTTGGATGTCTAAAATTGAACCATTACCACCCACCACCAAAATGGCCTTTCAGGTCACCCAAAAAAGCTTAGGGTTAAAAGAAGAAACCTTAATTGAGATCAGGGAAACAAAAAGTCTAACCACCGGCAAAATAAAAGAATATTTTATTGATGCAGTCTATAACGATGTTGTTAGAGACGGAAAAATTTGGGGGCTGCCTCTTAGCGCTGATACTCTAGTGATGTTTTATAATCGTGATTTATTCAATAATGCGAATTTGCCCCTACCGCCAACCACCTGGACTGAACTGCAAAATTACGTCAAAAAGCTCACCTACCAGGATCGAGATGGCAACTTAATCCAGTCCGGCGCCGCCTTAGGCACAGCCGATAATATCACCAATAGCGCTGATATTTTATCTTTATTAATGATTCAAAATGGCGCTCAAATGACAAGCGGCAATAAAGCAACTTTTGCCGTGGTGCCGCCTGGCGGCAGCCGAACTTATAACCCCGGTCCGGAAGCTTTGCTCTTTTACACTGATTTTTCTAATCAGTCTAAAGAAGTGTATACCTGGAACTATTCTTTCCCTTCTTCGCTTGAAGCTTTTACTCAAGGCAAAGTGGCCATTGCCTTTGGTTACAGCTACCACCTGCCTTATCTAGATGCCGCCAGACAAGGCAAGTTAAATTATGGGGTAGCTAAAATGCCGCAGATTGAGGGCCGGCCAGAAGTTAACTCTGCTAAATACTGGGTCCACACTGTTTCTAAAAAAAGCAAGAATATCAATGAGGCCTGGGACTTTCTTCAGTTTGTGACCACTAAAGCAGAGGTGGCGAGAAAATATCTAACCAAAACCAACTCCCCCACTGCTTTACGCTCGCTAGTGAATGAACAAATCGAAAACGACCGGCTCAATGTTTTTGCTGATCAGCTTTTGACTAGCGTCAACTGGTATCACGGCTTTAATGTCGGTTTAATGGAGCAGGTCTTTAGAGATATGATTAATGATGTAATTCTACACGGAGTTGATCCCAAAGAAGCGGCGAATCTAGCGGCTGGCAGAATTCAACAAACTTTATTCTAAAATTTATGATCAGGAAAATAAAAATCACTCTGCTTTTACTACTGACCATCGGATTTATTATTGTACCATCGTCAACTAGTGCTGAAACCTGCCCGAAGGTCCAGTGGCTTGAAACCGCAACTGGAGGATCTATTAAAAATGGCTTAATCATTCCTTGTGAATGTCTGGTAGGTGGACAGGTCAAAGAAGGCACAAAAGAAATTACTTGCAATCTCAATTCACTTCTTCAAACCATTATTAACTTCACTCAATTGATTTTAGCAGTAACTGGTAGCGCTGCTTTGTTAATGTTCACCTACGGCGGAGTAATGTTTATTATCAGTTCCGGTAACCAAGAAAGAATTACTAAAGGCAAAGAGATTTTAAAAGCAGCTGCAATTGGAATTGTTCTAATTTTTACTTCCTGGCTGATTATCAATTTCACTATTTACGCCTTAACCGGGGGAAAAGTTGGACTTAACCAAGTTCAAAATCTTTTTGGCACTGGTCGGCCATGGAATGTAAACCCGCAAGTTAACCCATAGACGACTTCTCCATTATGGCTCTACTGAAAGTAGTACGACAAGAGGCGCCTGCGTTTATGCAGAAACTCAAATTGGTCCTGCTCTATGTAGAGAAGGATTAACTTTAGAAGAATGCACAAAATTACAAAAAAGTTTTAATTCGGGGGGGGCTGTGGACGGCTAACAAAAGTTGCCAATATCTTGGTTTATGAGATATTTATTGACATCAAATCTATAAAAACATTATAATTAAATCAGATACTTTATTAAAGTAGAGCTGTCTCTAAAAATCATTTTAAAACTAAGATAGCTCAAAAAAGAAAGGGGGTGAAAAAGAAATGAAAAAAGGCTTAATTACCGCTTTTAGTATTTTAATCTTCGCCCTAGTTGTTACTCCGGCCTTAGCTCAGTTTGGTGTTGAATACGGCACGGCTACCGGTCTAGGAACCAAAGACATTAGAGAAGGCGTGATGAGCGTGGTCAATGTATTACTAGGTTTCTTGGGTATTGTTGCCATCATTATTATTTTATGGGGCGGCTTCCGCTGGATGACTGCTGGAGGTAATGAAGAAAAAGTTGGTGAAGCTAAAAAGATTATCACCGCTGGTATCATTGGTTTAGTCATTATCTTCATTGCTTACGCTTTGGCTGCCTTCATTATTACTCAGTTGATTACCGCCACTGGCGCTACTGGTTAGTAAAAATCGCCTTAGATTAACTTAGTTGAAATTTATATATTTCTCCATCTAAGACATGTCTTATCTAAGGGGATGAACATCTGGGGGAGGCGCCTAGTTCAAAGGACCTCCCCCTTCCGAGGATTTATAATAATGAAAATATTTTTGAAAAAAAAATTAACTGCCTTTTTAATAATTTTTCTCATAACTTTTTTATTACCCCAATTACTTCTAGGAGCAACCACTGATGCTCCAATCGCTGACTTCTATGGTCTGGAAAAAACTGCTACTATTGCTGGGCTTAGCACCGCTCGAACTGACTTGGGCGGAATGCTAGGCGATGTGGTTAACTACCTTTTTGGTATTGTTGGGGTAATTTTTTTAACGGTGATTTTAATTGGCGGTTATATGTGGCTAACAGCCGGGGGTAACGAGGAAAAAGTCAAGAAAGCTAAAGAGTTTATTATCAACGGCATCAACGGCATGATTGTTATATTCCTAGCTTATGCTTTAGCTTATATAATGATAGCGGCATTGAAACTCGCCACGGAATAAAATTGAGTTGGTATAATCTTACTCAATTGCTAAATATTTATAAAATGAACTATAAAAAAATAAACCCCGCACCTTTTTTTGAAAGTCTTAGTCAAATAAAAAAAGATTTTGTTTCAAATTTACTACATTTTAAAAATAAGTTTTATGTTACAAAAAAAAGGTGCGGGGTAAATCTAATAATTCTAACTGCCCTTTTAACCATTAATTTTTCTCTGATTACTATAACTCAGGCAAGTACTTTCGACCAAATCTTCGGCGGGTTTAAAAATACTGGGGTTAATGCTGGTTACCAAACCACTGGCACTGGCGCACCTAAATACGAATTCAATGTAGCTTGGGCAAAATATGCAAATGGTTTATTAAATATCATTGCCGTACTTTTCCTGATTTTTGTGATTTATGGCGGCTGGCTCTGGATGACAGCTCATGGCAATGAAGAGCAGGTTGCTAAGGCAAAAAAAATGATTGTACAGTCAGTAGTAGCTATTGGTATTATATTTTTTGCTAGACTGATGGTTGAATTCATACTCTATTGGCTTGGCGAATCAACAACTAATAGCGGATAAAACAATGATTTTTAAAATGCCTAAAAAAACTAAGTTGCTCTATTACTCTTTCTGGACTATTATTCTCAGCGTCTTGATATTAAATAGCTTTACTCCATTGGTAGGGGCTGGGGAAACCAAGCCTGTTTCTAATCAAGTATTAAGTGAATTAGGAGATGCAGCAAAAGCAATTGGTTATAGTGAAAGTGAGCCTGCGGTGCCATTTGCTGAAGCATTAATATATATAGTTAATGTTTTACTGGGTTTTGTCGGAATTGTATTTTTCATTTTATTAATTTACGGCGGCTATCTCTGGATGAATGCCAGAGGTAATGAGGAGCAGGTGGCTAAAGCCAAAAAAATCATCCAGGAAGTAGTGATTGGCTTAATAATAATTCTAATTGCCAGATTATTCACTGAATTCCTGCTGATCCAATTTGGTAAGGCAGCAGACGCTAATGTTTAACTAAAATATTATGAATAAAAACTCAAAAATAATAATTAACTTAACTATTCTGGCGATTATTGGTATCACTGCAGTTTTATCAGCTAGCAGTGCTTTAGCGACTGGCGAAGATATTGCTAAGGGCATGCTTGGTGGAATAGATCTTTTCGCTCTGCCGAGTGGTGGCGATGATCCAAATACGAGACTGGAAATAGTAACTGGTAAAATTATTGAAACCTTCTTAAGTATTATGGGGGTTTTATTTTTGTCACTGATGGTTTACGGCGGATACAAATGGATGATTGCCCAAGGCCGAGATGAGGAAATAACTAAGGCTAAAAGCATTATCAGAAGCGCTATTATCGGACTTGGTATTGTCTTGATTGCTTATGCAATTACCTATTTCGTGGTTTACATGTTTGTTAAAGCCTCTTCTACCACATAAAAATGAGAAAAGCCAAAAAAATAACTATTATTCTCACCTTAATCTTAGCTATTTTTATTCTTAGCTCTGCTCTAGTTTCGGCTCAATCGACTGAAGATAAAATAATGATAAAAAGACTAACTAACACTGGTGTTGCAGCTGGCTATGAAAATATAACGACTTATTCTTTTCCTCATGCCATTGGCCAGATAATCAGGGCTTTCCTCGCGCTTTTGGGTGTTGTTTTTATGGCTTATATCACCTGGGCTGGATATTTATGGATGATTGCCAGAGGCGATGAAGAAAAAATTACTAAATCAAAAGCAATTATCCGCGGCAGCATCATTGGCTTAATCATTGTTTTATCCGCTTACATTATTACAGCTACAGTAGTTGACCGGTTCACTAAGGCTGGCGGACAAAATATTATTTTAGATGAGAAAC
>Ga0209541_10010422_pt1 | contig 14816 bp, 14 predicted proteins | sample RifCSPlowO2_01_FD_184027 | JGI IMG/M metagenome (GOLD analysis project Ga0209541, IMG submission 184027) | Groundwater microbial communities from Rifle, Colorado - Rifle CSP2_plank lowO2_0.1 (SPAdes) (version 2) | ecosystem: Environmental > Aquatic > Deep subsurface > Groundwater | place... | reverse complement strand
CGCCGGCGAGAAGTATTTCCCTTGGACATGGATTATATCGGCCGATTCCCGTTTGCAGATTTTAATCAGGTAAAATGTTGATACTATCAACCAAGGCAGGCCTGTGTGCCAGTATGGAGAAACAGGGGATTTATTTTTAATTTTTTTAAAAAAGGGAAACCTGACTATTTTAATCTTTTCGAAAAATTCCTCGCTTTTGGTACCATAATTTGGAGTAACAATAATAACTTGGTGGCCATTTTTGATAAGTTCCTTGGCCAGATAATAGGTACTCCATTCGGACCCGCCAAAATCGTGAGGCCAAAAATATTCTGTTGGCATTAATATCTTCATTTAATGTTTTGCGCTACAATCTCAAAACCGCTTGCTTCCTTCGGATTTTTTATAGCTTTTGACTGGCGCCAGTCAGAGATTTTTTTATAAAATTTTAGAGAAAAGCCGCCAATTATATCAAAGACTCCCCTTAGCGGCGTGTCATATTTACCGTAACCAAAGTGAATTATTTTAAAGTTATGACTGGCAAGTAATTTTTTAATTGATTGCTCGCTAAATTCAACTTTGTGATCAGAATCAGAATAAGAACAAAGTCCCACAGACCTTTGAAGTTTTTTCCAAGAAGTGTTATTGTTGGGAGCTCCTAAAAACATTAGGCCACCGTTTTTTACGACCCTTTTAATTTCGCAAAGTATTTGGGCTCTTTCTTTTAAATGTTCCAAGACATCCAAGAAAATGACTTTGTCAAAATAGTTGTCTTTAAATTTTAGGGGCTTTTCCAAATTGGCGATATCTAACTTAATATTTTTTAGCCTCCGGTAGTTTGCCTCAATTTGGGCAATTTTAAGTAAGTTTCTGTCAATATCGACGGCAAAAACTTTTCGAACAATTTTGGCCACTTTTAGTGAAGCTTGCCCATTGCCACAGCCTAGATCAAGAATAACATCCTTTTTGTCTAGATACTTTGAGTACCAAGGGTAAAGATTTAAAAAGTGTTTAGGGTGGACAGGCACTTTTGATTTGCCAGTTAATTTTGTCAAACGCACTGCAATAGCACTGCCAAAATTAAGATATTTTAATAACAAAACGGCAGTCTTTTTAAATATTTTCATGAAGTAAATTCTTGAAAATTTTAAAGTGAATATCTGCGGCAATGCTCCACTGAAACTCCTTTTTAACCTTTTGCACTGATGCTTTCCCCATCTTATCTCTAAGAGTTGAGTCTTCAATGAGTTCGGATAAATGATCTTGCCAGTTGCCAAGGTCATTAACCCTACACAGAAACCCGTTGATGCCCTGAGTTACCGCCTCTTTTGCTGAATAGGCACTGGATATTACAATTGGTTTTGCACAGGCCATAGCCTCAAGTGGCGCCAGGGCAAATCCCTCGTTAATTGCTGGATGGACAAAGATGTCTGCAAGGTTATGAATTTTGTTTTTTTGGGGACCAAAGACAGGGTCAATTATTCTTACCTGATTGCTCAAGTGAAGCTTTTTGGCTTTTTGAATTATCTTTGTTTTTAATGGACCTTTACCCCAATAGACCAGAACCAGGTCGGACCTAGTTTTGGACAGTTTGAAAAGCACATCAAGCAAAAAAAGTGGATTTTTTCTCTCAATAAATAAGCCCATGAAAAGCAGGACAATTTTATCTTGCAAGTTATACTTTTTAAGATAATTTCGATCTTTGGTCGATGGTTTTAAATAGGAAGGTACTCCATTGTGGACTATAGAAATTTTATTTTCGGGTAGTTTATAAAGTTTGACAATTTTGCGTTTAACTGCAAGACTGTCACAAATAATATGGTCCCACAAGTTATTAACTATTTTAGAGAAAGGGCCAAAGCTTGACTCTCTAAATTGATGATAAGTGGCAACTAGTTTGACATCACGATGAAACAATTTGAAAAAAAGACCTGCAAAGCCCATAAATTGTGGTTGATGGAGGCGAATAATTGAAAACTTCTCTTTTCGATAAATCGAAAACAAATAAGGCACAATTATCAGATTGAAAAGAATTGCTGGAAAATGGGTAATTGGAATAAAAGTTATCTGCCAATTTTTAATTTTTTTATCGTGTGCTTTGCCTTTAGGAAGAATAATTTTTATCTTAACTTTTTTTTTGGCAAGACCTAAAAGGATTTTTCTATCAAAAACCTCTCCTCCTAAGACTGACTTGGGATTAATACCAAGCTGTGGTGAACATATAATCATATATAAAGCGTTCAGCGTTTAGCGTTTAGCGTTTGATTCTAGAGTTCTTGCAATCCCTTCTTCAAAATCGACTTTTGGATAAAATCCCAGCTCTTTTTTGATTTTGGAAATATCGCTAATGTAGCCTCCTGTTTCGACTTCTTCTATTTGCTTGGGCCATTTGGTAAAAACTACTTTCCCAAGCCCCACCTTTTGGACAATTAACTTAGCCATATCTTTGAATTTAATAGGCCGGCCTAGCCCCAAATTGTAGATCTTTCCTGCTGCCTTTTGGGAAATTGCCAAAATAAATGCCCGCAATAAATCATCAATAAACAAATAATCCCTTTCTTGATTGCCGTTGCCAAAAATCTTGATGACTCTATCTTGTCTTGCTAAATCAATAAAGTGATTAATGATATTGTAGCCAGCAAATTTAGTGTTCTGGTGGTAACCGTAAACATTGGAAGTCCTAAAAACAGTAACATCTAAATTGTCTTTTTTATGATAAATTAGGGCCATTTGAGTTGCTGCCAATTTGGAGAGACCATAGGTTGACATGGGTAGGGTGGGATGATTTTCATCAACCGGCAGATAAATCGGCTTACCGTATTCAAGTCGAGAGCTTGAGATTATGAGCTTTGTCTTGGGAGAATATTTGACTAAAAATTCACAAATGTTGACGGTCGCTATAGTGTTTACCTTAAAAGATTTTAGTCGATGGCGGTTGCTTTTTTCGCTTCCCGAAAAGCCAGCCAAATGATAAATTGCATCAAAATTTTTTTTAATAAAACTTGAGAGCTCGCTTTGGTTCTGAATATCATGACCAAGGGCTAAATCAAAAATAGTGACATCGGCGCCAAGTTCTTTGAGTCTTTTGGTTAAATTTGACCCGATGAAGCCTGTGCCACCGGTGATTAAGATTTTTTTGTTTTTTAGTCTCATGCAAATTTAAACATTTTTGCTAATTTTAATTTTATTGGCATGGGCAGTAAATACGTCATAAGTAATTTTTTAATTAGAGTTACTGTATACAGCGGGCCGAAATCGCCCCTTTTAAAAGCTTCCATTTTTATTCTCAGATCTACCCTATCCATCTTTTCCATTTCTTTTCTAGAACGTCTTTTATTCCAAAGTCTCCATAGAAGCAGTTTCTGGGGTATATTAGCCATTTTATACTCTCGCTTGGCTCTTAACAGAAATTCATAGTCTTCTGCCAAATCAAATTTAGGATTGTAGCCTTTTAACTTTCTGTAAACTTTTTTTCTGGCCATAAATGTCGGATGGATAATTGCAGAGTACCAGTTGAGGGCTTTTTTGATATCTTTATCTTTTGTTGGATATTTTTTCTCACCGATAATTTGGCCACTTTCATTTATTAAATCTGCCCAAGTTCCACAGAGATCAATGCTTGGATTTTTAATCATGAAATGCAATTGTTGCTCAAATCTCTCGGGAAGACTAATATCATCCGTGTCCATTCTCGCAATGTAGTCGCCCGAAGCCTTGCCTATGGTTCTGTTAAGAGATTTAGCAAGACCCAGGTTTTTTTTATTTTTCAAAAGTTTTATCCTTTTGTCTTTTAAACTTTTAAGGTATTGCCAGGAATTATCTGTTGAGGCGTCGTCTAGAATAATAAATTCAAAATTTTTGTATGTTTGATATAAAATACTTTCGACAGCCTGTTTTAAATAAGCGGAGCTTTTCTGCGAATAAGCAGAGCTTGCGGTCCTCGTCCGCCAGCTGGCGGACTGCGGGCCTAATGGCATGCCGTTGTAAACAGACATGATGACACTGATTTTAGGATTTATTGTCATTTTTTGACGATTATAACGTAACTTGCTGGTAGCAATTTGAAGAGATTATCAATAGTAACTAGAGCTCTCACAATATAATTATGCACAACTATGCAGAATTTTAATCGATGATATCTATACAATGTTGAGCTAATCAAAGATTTTGAGAAATCTTTCCACGACTTTCGGTAAATTCCAAAAATCGAAAAGATGAAAAAAATAGGCAATGACACAACAAGGATTAAAAAACGTGACCAGTTATAGACAATCATGAACAGAAAACCAAAGAAACCGGCTGATTCATAAAAATATTCAATTTTTAAACCTACTTCCTCGATATATCTCACAATCTGATTTTTTGAATAGTAATGATAACCATGTCTACCAAATTCAAAAGGCCAACTCCAAATGGAAGGAATAGCCAGAATCAAATATCCGCCTCTTTTAAGAAAATGAGCTGCCCTATTAAGAACCACTTTGTCACTTTTGATATGTTCTAAAACCCAAAGACAAGCTATAATGTCAAATTTTTTAGGAGAGGAAAATTTCAGGAAATCAGTTTTTACTACTTTCGATGACAATTTAGATAACGGATTGATTGTGCCTCTAGGTTCTAAATCAACTCCAATATAATTACCCTTAGCATTTATTTGTAATAATAAATCATAAAAAAATAATCTACCACAGCCTACATCCAGAAAATCTTTTCCACCTTTAATAATTGATCCGATTTCTTTAATTAAAAAATGACTGAAATCAAGCTTCGATGGAGAAAATGGTATTGAATTAATTATAAGCGATCTGTTCATACATGTTAAGAATTTGCTCTGCAGATTTTTCCCAAGAAAAACTTTTCTTAACAAGATTATAGCCTGCGATGCCTAAGTTTTCTAAGTTTTTATTGGAAAAGGCTTTTTGAATAACATCAGCAATCTCTGATGCGTCGTCTGGACTTTTAATGTGGTAACCGTTTTTGCCATCTTTAACCATGTATTGGCAATCGCCGGTTTTTGAAACAATAACCGCTAACTTAGCAGCCCAGGCCTCAAGAAGGCTTATTGGCTGACCTTCATAAATTGACGGAAGAATAAAGACCTGACTTGATTTATATAGTTTGATTAAATCATTTCCAGTTTTTTGCCCCAAAAACTTCACATTATTTTTAAGTTTTAGTTCTCTCACTTGATTTTGTAAACTGGCTTTTAGTTCTCCGGCACCAATTATCAGGAGTTTAATATTTGGTATTTTTTTCTGAACAATTTTTATAGCCGCAATCAGATTTTTTAAATTTTTTTGGGGATGAAGACGACCTACGAAAATTAATGTGGGGGTTTTAGACTCACTGCCAGCTTGCTTGTCAAAGAGCTTGATATTAACACCATTGGGTATGTAGTTAATACGTTTGTTGATATTTTTAAATTTTAAAAAATCCTGCGATACGCTAATTTGGCTGCTGTATCTGATTTGAGTCAGGATAAATTTTTCTAAGGCCCTTGAAAAAAAATTGTTGAGCTGTGTGTTAATGGATGTACCATGAACCGTTAGAACTGCCGGGATATTTTTTGTTAACATTAACAATTTGGCCGTGATACCCGGCAAAAAAGCATGGGCGTGAATTAAATCATAATTTTTCCCAAATGCAAAAAAGAAAGACCTGACAAGAAATGTGGCTTTTGAGAATGAGTCATTGGGATTTGATTTTGATCCGAGTTTATAAACTTGCAGATTTTTTAGCCCCTTGAGATTATCTTTACCATTGTTGCGAGTGATTATATCAACTTTAGCGCCGCTTCTGGCTATGCGGTTTGATATCTCCCAAGCATTGATTTGCCCACCACCCATAAATGGAAACCAGGTGTCGATTATTACAGCAATTCTCATCTTTAAATCTTATGATTGAGTTTACTATATTACGCTATCGTATTATAGTGGAATAAACTGATTCTGTTTTTTGAGCTATTACTTGCCACTGATAGTTTGCCGAAAGATGTTTGGCTTGTGTACTTTTTTCTTGATATAGATGAGGCTTTGTCAGCAGTTTATAGAATTTTTGGGAAAAAGCTAAGGGTTTTTTGGGATCAACTAAAAATCCACCTTGACCATTTCTGGTTACTTCTTTTTGGATAGGGATATCACTGTTGACATATGGAAGACCTGCAGCAGCTGCCTCTATAGTTGCAATGCCAAATCCTTCGACTAGACTTGGCAGGCAGAAAACGTGTGAGGATTTGTAAAGACTTATTAATTGTGATCTTGTAAGATTTGAAAGAAATTTTACTTTAGAGGAGATATTTAATGATTTGGCGAGATTTTTAAGGCTTTTCTCCTCGGGTCCTGAACCAATAATTATCAATCTGGATGTCGGAAGCATTGTGTTTAGGTGGGCAAAAGCAAAAATTAGAGTTTTTAGATTTTTATATTTAATAAGTCGGGACACGCAAATTATAGTAGGATTATTAAATTTTTTAGAGGTTAGTGCAAATTCTTTTTGGTCAATGCCACATGGGATTACTTGAAGTCCATTATTGGCATATTTTTTAAGTTTATTTGCCGTTTCTTTGGAAATAGCAATGTAAGCATCAAAGCCTTGAGACAAATTTAATCTTTCAAGAAATTCTCCTATTAGACCATAAAATCCGGTATTTTTTATCCAGGCATTTAACCAGATATCGGGATACCAAGCCACCGCCGGAATTTTTTTATAGATGGATATTTGTTTGGCAATGAAATGGCATATATAGTTACCACCGTCAATAATATCTGCATCTAGTGACTTGCCAAAGTCTATCGCATTTTTAATAAATTTTATTCTCATAAGTATGTTACCAACAGTTGCTGTGTAGTCGCGTTTGGGGCCTATTCTAAAGATTGTAAAGCCAAACATTTTCTCTTTAGCTGGTGTGCCGTTAAGCCTTGCGGCAAGTACAGCTACTTCATGTTTCTCGGCTAGATATTTGGCGATAAAAAAAGTTCGTGCCTCTACCCCACCAGAAAATTTTAGATTTTTCCCAGTTGGGAAAAATTCTGTGATTAACAAGATTTTCATTTTTTAATCTTTTTGGAACGATTCTTTCGCGGAGATTTAATAGTTTTTTGGAGGGCAATGTGTCTTACGATTTCTGTAATCTCATGACGGAGATCTTCTATCATTACGTAAATTCTAAAAACTAAATAGAAAAGCAGTGTCAGCGAAATATAAACTATGACGTCAACACCCCGACCGACACCAAAAAACTGAGCTAATTTTGAAGTTGTTGCCGGAAGTAGGATTCCGACAAGGGCTGCAATCCAAACTATTATCCAAAAAAAAGCAACCTGAGTAGAAAGAATTTTTTCTCGTAATCGCAGCATTACGCGAGATAAGGCAAATAATATAAAAATTAAGAGTACAATCTGGATGGAAGTTAGCATTTTATTTTTCGATCATCTTGGCAACACCGACCTCAAATCTGGTAGGTATTATACCAAAAGTTTCCCACCAAGCGTCCCCCTTAAACTTTTCACCTGAGGTTAGCGATTCTATTTGATCTCTCGTAAATTTTGGAGAAGGTAAAATTTTTTCTTGAATGGATATCATCATTGCCAATGACCAGATAGGTATGGTCATTACAAAACGCTTCAGCTTGAGAATTTTAATAATTGTCGTTATCATTTTTTTTAAGGTGATGTATTCTCTACCATGGATCTCATAAATTTTTTTAGGGTAGTCTTTTTCTATAACTTTTAAAACTATCTTACAAATATCCTCGACGTAAACTGGTTGTCTGCCAATATCGTCACCTGCCGGTAGTGGAATAATGGGCATTTTTCTAATAAATGAAATTAGCCAACCAATGTTTTTAGTATCCCCTGGCCCATAAATCATTGAAGGCCTGAAAATTGTCCCATTGAGACTTGATTTAGAAACAATTTCCTCTTGGTCCTTTTTTGTTTTTGCATACATGTCAAGTCGAGTAGAGGTAACGGCAGCCGACGAAAATAGAATAAACTTTTTGACTTTATGATGCATTGCCGCGTCAACTAGATTTCTGGCAGCAAGTGTGTTGTTTCTGGCAAAAAGTATCGGTGATGATGCGGCGATTTGGGAAGCGAGATGGATGACCACATCTTTACCTCTCAAAGCTTTACTCCAGGTACCGTCTTGGGACAAATCACCCACAACCACTTTTACTCTTATTGAAATCTCAGATTTTTCTGAGAGGTGTCTTACCATTGCGGTAATCTTATAATCATTTTTTACTAGCATTGGTATAAGATGACTTGCAACAAAACCAGGTGCACCTGTTACAAATATTTTTGTTTTCCTTTTCATGTTCGCTAATAAACTCTAATACTTACCAACTCGTAATTCTAAAATTTAGTCTAGGTCTATTGCCTTTCTAGATAAAATAAGTACTGTCCAAGCGAGGAGAAAAGCTGAGACTCATTGCCGATAGAAAGACTGGGAATGTCTTTTGGCAGATCCAATGTCTTGACCTCGCGACAGGTTTCAAAGAAATATCCCGTTGCTCTTCTGGCAACCCAAGTATATTCTGGGAGGTGGTTCAAAAATAGGATTATTAAAATTGCAATAATCACGGTAGAGGACGGTATATTCAAACTTTTTTTGTAAGCTAAGTAATGTTTAAAAATGTAAACGTGAATTAACCTTATGGCAATCACAACTAATAGCACAAGCAAGGTATATAAAATCCCCGTTAATCGCAACGGTAGTTCTCTGAATGTTTCTTCATGCAAAATAGATCCAATTAATAAGTTGACTTTGCTAATTGACGTAGCGGTAAAAACTAGTTTGGTTGTGAAAAACAAAACGAATCCAAATAGGAAAGCTCTGTGATAAAAATCTTTGAGGTCTGGCTTTATTTTTCTGCTGAACAGGAAAAAGACTAAACCTAAAACAGCCATTGAGATCAGTGAATTAAGTCCACCTGCTATTCCTAGAAGAAAAACTAGCAATATGTAATTTTTGCTTAATAGTTTATATTTTGTCAGTAATACATAGATTGCCACCGAAATCACAGCCAAAAAGATATTTACTGATCCAATTCCGACGTGCCAGAAAAGCATTAAAAATATACTTATCAGGAATAATTGCCATGTTCCGGCAGCGAATGATAGAACAATTGGGATTACCATCAGTGCTGCGGCACCTCTTGGCACATAAGCGATAAAAGGATGCATGTTTCTCGGAACTTGGGCTACTAAAAAATGTAATTTTATTGAGTAGAAAGCGACAAGATTAAGAACAAGAATTGTCTGCCAAAAGCCAAATGGGGTTCTTGATGCAATGATTACGATTACAAGAATTGCTACTAAAGTGATAGCAAACAGGCCATTGTTTACCGCGTGGGTAAAGTGTTGTCCAGGCTTCTCAAAAGCCGATATGGCTAGATTTGCCAGAGGATAGGCATTTGCTGAGCTTAGTCTAAAAGCAGTTCTATCCCATGAAGGGTTATTTTTATACTTTTCAACGAATGGTTCAATATCTTGGAGAAATTTCGATTTTTGTTCTTTGGGCGCCTGCCAATAAGCTGCAGAATAATAATGGACCGCTTTATCATCACAATCTCCAGGATCATAGGATGATAAATAAACTACCAGGGGTTGCAGTAAAAAGAGAAAGGCCAGAAAAATTTTTAAGATTTTTAATACACTACTTAATTTTGATGTCTTAAATTTTTTTAGGAAATTTGTCATTTCTAGATTGTCATCAATTTTATCTAAGCAATTTTACCAGTAACCGGGCTAAAATAGGCAGCGCATTAGTGTTTTTTTGGCCTTTGGCTCTTGAATAACTTGTATAAATGACAGAGGTTGGTACTTCTAACACCTTTAAATCGTGCCTTTTAGCTTCAAGAAGTACTTCAGAAGAGAAATCCATTCTGTCAAGTCTGGTATCTATGAGGCTGGCTGCTTTTTTAGAAAACGCTCGGAGTCCTGATTGGGAATCTGTGGAGAAGACCCCGAATAAAATAAAGGTTGCCAGATTTGCGAACAAATTTAAAAGAAATCTGTCTGGCGGCATCTCACTTCGGCGTTTAAACCTTGAACCAATAACCACATCTGCTTTTTTATCGATAATAGGCTTAATAATTTTTTGAATATCTCTGGGATCATGTTGCCCGTCGGCGTCAAAGGTTACTATGACATCGGCCTTATTTTTCTTGGCCCAATAAATGCCGGTTTTAGTAGCAGCACCGACTCCGCGATTCAGGGAATGACTAATAACATCTACACTGGCTCTTGCCGCTTCTGTCAGCGTCGAGTCTTGCGAACCATCATTTACAACTACAACATCAACTTCGGAAATGCCTTCAAGCCTTTTGGGTAAAGATTTGAGAATTTTGTAGATTACGGCAGATTCATTAAATGCGGGTAAAACAATTGCGGCTTTCACAATACATTAGTATCGGGCAACAATATAAATCCCGACAAGCATAATAATTATGCCGACAATTCTCGCTGATGAAACGTTTTCTTTTAAAAAAATAGCTGATCCCAAAGTTGTTAGCAAGAAAACTACTGTAGCAAAAATTGGGTAGGCGCGGGACAAATCGTTGAAACTTAGAACCCTCAACCAAATTACAAACGAGAGTCCATAAAGTACTAATCCAGAAATGATAAAAGGGGAAAAAGCTGCTTTGGTTAACTCTTCAACAAGCTTAGCCTTCTGCCCAGAAATTCCGCCAAATGATTTTACGCCAGTTTTCAAAAGAATGTTGGCTGTCACATTGAATAAGACGCTGGTTAATAACAACTTGAAAAAACTCACGTGAAGATAATATCACAAGTTTTGTAACTTAGGCTACCCAATAGCCTTGGGTGAAAAATGCGGTCGCGGCTATAAGCAGAATGACGAAAATGGACAAAATTAAAATCTTTATTGGAGTACTTCGAAGCTTCGCCAAAATTATAAAGATTGGGAAAGCTACCAAAATGTATCTTGGCATAGAGGCCAGGGTTCCCGTGAGCGTTGGAGTTAAAACAACCAGCCAGGCAAAAATTAGCCAGTGCCTTTGAACTTTTTTTGTTCCGATAAGCAATAAATTTATGGCAAAGAGTGTTGCTGCCAACTCAAAAACAGCATTAGAAAGAGCAAAGTCACTGGTCGTTGCAATAATTTTTAAGTATCGCCAAAAAACCTGAGGAAGAAAAATCAGCATTGTTGATCTTTGCTGACCGAAGACAGATTGAGATGTCAGAAAATAGAGCGGCTGGTTAAACTTAATTTCTAAATAGACCATATAGGAAATAAGACCCATGGGGACAATTAAAACCGGTATTAGATCTTTTAACTTTTTACCTTTGATAAGAGACGGTGCCAGAAAAATTCCAACAAGCCTTGTAGCAGAAGACAGGGCACCAACTGCCGATGCTTGCCAGATTTTACCAATTTCTCGTAAATAAAAAGCTGATATAATCATCAAGAAAAAAAGGCCTTCCGCGTAGACGGCGCCAAAATAGAAAGAAGTGGGGAAACTAACCAAAAACAGGCACGACCAGAGGGCAACATTGTCGTTACAGGTTTTTTTGACAAAGTTATAAAAAACTAAAAGACCTGCCAGAAATGACAAGTTTGATACTAAAAGCGCAGAGATGAGCAAGTTCCCATGTATGACGTAAGAGATTATTTTTATGAGTATAGGGTAAAGAGGGAAAAATGCCTGAGTGTATTGATAAGCGTAAGCGTCGCGAGCTATGCGCAGATAATGTACACCGTCAAAATTTCCAAAAGCCCAGACGAAATGAGGCAAATTTGATGAAATTAACGTTTCTTGAAAATAAGGGAACTTTGCTCCAAATTGAGGGATAAAAATTGGTGCGAAAAAAGCTATTATAAACAATAATACTCTCCAAATTAAAAATAAATATATAATTCTTGCAACGTTAGATTTAAGGAATTGTGGCATCTGAGGATTTTGGCACTGATTTGTAAATACTAATTGTTTGGCTAGCAACTTTTTCCCAGCTAAAAGCACTTGCATGTTTTTGGCAGTCATAGGAGAGTTTTTCTCTTTGATCTTTTTTAAAGTGGAACACAAAATTTATTTTAGCGGCAATTTCTTTTGGATCTTTTGGATCACAAAAAATAGCCACCTTACCACCGATTTCAGAAAGTGAAGCGACTTTCGAGCAGATAACTGGCGTACCACATGCCATGCTCTCCAGCACGGGAAGACCGAAACCTTCATAAAATGAAGGCAGCAGGGTAACATGAGCTAAGTTATAAAGAGCGACTAATTCTTTTTGTTGAACATATCCGGTCTTAATTATTCTATGATACAGGCCTAATTTGTTGATTTTTTGATCGATGCTTACGGTTTGAGGCAGGTATTTATTTTGAAAAGCACTGCCTACAAGCACTAAGTTTACGCGAGCGATTTTGACGGCTTGAAGCAAAGTTTCAATGTTTTTATGCCAATTGACATCACCAACGTAAAGGACGAATTTTGAAAACAGCTTAAATTCCTTGGCGACTTTGCCAAGACTTTGGCGACTTGTAATTTTTTTAAAATTTTGACCAGCAGCCAAATAGACTACATGGATTTTATCATTAGGAAATGAAAGTTGGGCAACGATGTCCCGCCTTGATGTTTGCGAATCGCAGATAACTGCATCTACATTTTTGAGGGCCTTTTTTTGCAAAAAGAGATCTATGTTACCTTTTATGCCTCTTGGGAAGTATTTTGGAAAAAGCAGGGGAATAACATCGTGAATTGTTACTACTCTTAAGGCTGTTTTTCTGATGGGCAGTGTATGAAAAAAAAGATCGAAATAAGGATGATGAATTATATCTGTTGGCGGGGGAGACTTGGGATCTTTAAAAAAGTCAAAATCTATCTGCCACTTGCCCTTTTTGAACTGACTGACTAACTGTTCGGTATAGGTACCAATACCTCTGACTCTGTGATCACCTATTGTGGGGCTTATATCGACTGCGACTTTCACTCTTTTTAAGAGTACAGCAGCTGAGGTACATCTAGCAAGTACAAAATGATTGACTTTCTCGAGCCCAGATAAAAAACCCACCTTCCGTTGTTTTATAGGTTGAGTCTTGTAAAACCGTTAAGGTGGGCAAGGGAAGATACGTTTACTTCTTTTTCTTTCTTTTCTTTGCCATACAATTTCCTCCTTTCCGAATTTTACCTATCTTTAAAAAAAGTTAGCAAGTTTTAGCAAGTAATGCAAGGGGTCAAAATGAGCATGCTTTTAGTTGGATGATTATTTTTTTGACTGCCAATACTTAACGTAAGCATAAAAGTGATGAAATCCCGAAAAAAGTGCCCAAATAAAACCTCTAAAACCATCTTGGTACCCCTTGTGCCTGACATAAATATTAACTAATGTTGCCAGTGGTTTGACGATCATGTAATAAATAACTGGTATTGGTCCCCTACCTGGATTTTTCTTTTCAAGTTCTTGCGAGGTTTGGTCTGTGTAACGATTAGCTCGCAACAAGTATCTTTTAAAGGTTGGGTCTGCAAAGTGCACAATGTCGCCTTTAAGATGACCTACCTCGCCTTCTATTCTTACTTGTTCATGAACACTTATCTGGGGTAGTCTGCCTTTGCCTTTTTTAAAAAGTCTAATTACGCTATCGGGATAGACCCCGCCCTTTTTTAGATATCCGCCTAAAAACCAGTTGCGACGATTGATAAAAAAGCCTTCTTCTTTAGGATTTTTATTAACAGTTTGTTTGATTTCCGCAGCTAGCTCACTGCTAATTCTTTCGTCGGCATCAATTAGCAAAATCCAGTTGCCACTACAATCGTCGATGGCCAAATTTTTATTGATATGAAACATAGGTTTATTGGTGGTTTTAATAACGTGAGCCCCCAGTTTTTCGGCAAGTTGCGCGGTTCTATCCTGCGACGTACCGTCAACAACAATAACTTCATCGGCAACCTTCTTGAGGGACTGAATGCAATCAACTATATTCGCTTCCTCGTTATAAACAGCCAGAGCAGCAGAAATCGTATATTTCTTCATTTAGGGTGACCTATTTTAATGGCTTGCCTGCCATCAGGATAATAAATAGTTTTAACGACTTCAAAAGAACTCGGTAGCGACGTGCTGACAAATAATTCATCATGATTTTCTGGCGCTTTGGCATCAAAGTAAAATTTATCAAATTGCGATCTGGAACCGTTTTTTTGAAAATCAGAAGGATCATACTTTAGGTTAAATAACCAGAAGATATAGGCTTGTTCGATAGAATGGTCAACGATTATTTTCTGATAATTATCTTTTAATTTCGCTGTCTCAACTGCGGCTTGGTCATAGCCGAATTGCCACCATGAAGCCAAGTCATGCGGGTAATGGTAATAGTAATTGTGGAGATACCCAAAGACTGAAATACTAATAATTACAGTTAGTATCAATACAAATAGCCTTTTTGCATTGATGCTCTTATAAAGACTAACGATGGCATAAGCGGCAATAATTTGAAGTGGAATAACCAAAGTTTGGCTTCTAACGGCATGAGGTACTGCATCGCCAAGCGACGCAGGTATGGGAGATAAGATCAGCCAGGAAAGGATAAATAGTTTTTTACCACTGCCGTCTTTAATAAATAAATATAGACCATAAAGTATCAGGGGCAGTTCAAAAAGGTACAGCATACCCAAATTTTGGACATGATGCCGAAAATTGTTATCGCCCTTTGTAAATAGGAAATTAAAGTCGAAGTGCGAAAGATAATTTCTTAATTGAGTTTGGGCGATTACCAGCCTTCTGTTATGGATTAAACTGGCGAATTTAAACCCTATTTGTCGGTCTTGTAGGATAAATTCAATTGATTTGTTGATATCCGCAAGCCTAGCCGATTGGGTG
>Ga0209541_10010421_pt1 | contig 14816 bp, 13 predicted proteins | sample RifCSPlowO2_01_FD_184027 | JGI IMG/M metagenome (GOLD analysis project Ga0209541, IMG submission 184027) | Groundwater microbial communities from Rifle, Colorado - Rifle CSP2_plank lowO2_0.1 (SPAdes) (version 2) | ecosystem: Environmental > Aquatic > Deep subsurface > Groundwater | place... | reverse complement strand
TGAAACTTCTATCTGCAAGTAAATGTTTGTATTGCTTGAGAAGTCATAGTCGAGCACGTCCGGATAACCATTCGCGGTATCACCAATGTTCACATTGAACACCCCCGACTGCACCACTGTCGTTGTCGTCGCGGGTGATGCAACCGGCCAAAGACGCGACCCGCTTCCGACCGTTGCGTTGTCCCAAATAGAAAATTGAAAATAGTATGTCGTTCCTGTTCCGCCAAGGAGATTGCCGCTTGCATCGGCGAGGCGCCCTTGAACGCTTAAGATCGATGGCGTGCCGGCTGCAAAAGCGATGGAAGTTGGCCAAAGCGGAGCCAAAAGTAAAAAAACGAGAAGGAGAGAAACTATTTTTTTTGCGGTCAAAAAAACCCGCTTAACAAATAAAGCGTCGCCAGAAGCTCGCTTTGTCCTTTTCTTTTCCATCTACTGTCCATTATCTCGCAAAAACCCTTATTTCTCAACGAGTATTAAAGAAAACTGGGGAAAAGTCGGCCGTCCTGTTGAGCCATATTTTAGAAATTTTTTGAATCTCGGTTTTTTCTCGGAATTTGGGTGAAATATGGACGACGCACACCCTCAAAATTTCCTCGCAATAAGCTCTGCTTATTTGTCGACACACCCACTGAAAACCTCGGGAGGTAAAACTGCGAACTTAGTTTTAAAAAGACTTTTACTGAAGAGGGATACGGGGTCGACCACAATAATTTTTGAACGAATCTGTCTGTCTAGCGGAGGGTCAACGGTGCGGGAAAAAATCTTCGTTGAAGAAATGCCAACAAAGTAAGTCTGCACAAGCCTATGTGAACAGTGTCTCCGAGGAGTAACACAACGTTGCATGATAAAAAGTCCCGTATTCAAGCAAGATACTCCTGGGGTCTTCGAAAATGCTCGAACGATGAGAACGGGCATCCTTCGCTCACCCACAAACAAGAATGCTGTAAAAATACCAAGAATATTCCGTCAGTCCTTTTGTCTTGCACCTTTTGGTCTCATCACCACGCCATATGTTTTGTGGACACCATGTGTCCCACAAAATAATTGATGCGGATATTTTCTCACACCTAACGCGATGTACTTGATCGACGTGCACAACAAAATATTTTGTGTAGCGATCGAGACCATGCTGGTCATAGTGAGCACTCACGATGAGCCGACAAAAATAATTTTTTATGTTTTCTCAAACACGAAATAAAAAGTCGAAAGTCTTCCCTCATCGACCACCGTGTATGTGTCATTAAATAATTTCGATGCTGTGTATCTAAAAATATTTTTGTTCTATCAAATTTTTTTGTCACCTCTTTTTTTGATCTCCACTTTTTGTTCGACTGATGTCTTCCGCACTACCCCACTGTACAAATTTTTTTCGTAGAGGTCACTCTCTTTCAAAAATTATATTTTGTGGAGATACCTGACATGGCCGTGTATTTTTTCATCGTCGTTAAGAAGGGAGTTGTAAAACATTTTTGAGAACACCCCCCAGAGAAACTTTCTGATGTATGGCGACTGTTTTATCTCTTTCACAACATCCTTCTTATGCATAAGTCCTTATACTGCTTGATGCCAGAGCCGGTACTTTCACGTTGTAGATTATGTACATCTACCGGCGAGCGGCGCAGAGACTTGCGGGTACGACACTCTACTGATCCGAAGTAAATAAACCTATGTTTTAAAGCTCCTACGTCCGAAAACATTTCTCGGCGGATATATTGTTTGCGGAAAAAGTATCCCCCATCCTGACGATAATCCTTCGCACCAAAAATTGCTGATGTCTCAAGAAAGTAATCGAACAAAAAGACAAAGAAGCCGTGGGGAGTATCGTCGCTAAAGCTCTACTGATCGAACTCCCTCCATGCCTTAAGGTCGCGGCTAAAACCGCGTCCTTTTGCTCAGCAAATATAGCATCCGTTTTTCTCTGTTTTTAAGCTGGAACATGCTTAGTTTTTAGCTATAGAATTTCTCATAAAACGTAGGAAAAAAAATGACCATGGAGAAGATTTATGTGCTATTCCTGGTATAAGCCCTCCCCGATAAAAACAACGGTTCGCACGTTACACAAGATGCTAGTTACCAGATACATAAGACCTTCTTATGTATCTGTTTTAAACGAAATTTTGTAAACTTGTCCGACCATCCAATCCCAGGGGCAGAGTCCCGTGGACTCTTTGTTGTTCCAATAAAAGACATTTAACATTTTTCTCTGTCTTTTACCCTGTCCTTTAAAAGACATAAAGGACAGCGTGAAGCGTGTTGTGTCTTCTTCGCTTTTTAGATTATTGTTGATAACCCTACAGGGAATCGAAGCTTACAGCTTCAGTACGCCTTTGCGATTTATTCAGCATAGGAATGCTTCATAAATAACGCAAAGCCTTTCGATTCCCTGACGCAGACAAGCAGTTGTCTGCTTAGGCTCATTCAACAAAAATCGCTCCAGAAAAATAGGAGCTGATTTTTGTGCGAATGACCCTACAGGGAATCGAACCCTGCTTCCAGCCTTGAGAAGGCTGTGTCCTAGCCGATAGACGATAGGGCCAATTAAAACTTCCACAGAATAACGAATTTAGCGCGCCCTGTCTAGGGAGCGGGGCGTTATTTGTATTGCCTCTGCCATTCGTCTTCCTGTCGCACGAGAAGTTTCGTGGCGTCCTCGGGATGTTCCATAAGCTGCTTTACTGCGCGTTCCATGCGGATTATGTTCGCACCGGAACCTTCCGAACCTTTTGCGAGAATGATATCGCCAAAATGTACGCACTCTGCCATCCACTTCCCTGCCGTTTCTGAGTCTTGAAATTTATGTACCTTTTCTCTCTCTAGCCCGGCATCTTCTGCACCTTCCGCCATCCACTGCGCCCGCTCCCCCACTGTGATAAGTATGTCAACAAAACTTCCGGCGATGCGACCGACCTTCCGATGTTCTTCTTCGGAAAACTCTCCGAGCTCAAGCATGTCGCCCAACATGGCGACTTTCCTCTTTCCATCAACGGCTCGCAATGTTTCAAGTGCGGCTTCGGCCGCAACAGGAGAAGAATTGTAGCTGTCGTCAATTATCACCGAACCTTTCTTTCCGTGGATGACACGCATACGCCCCGGTGGAGTTTCGAACGTTTCAAGTGCTTTTGTCATTCGTTCCATCGATTCCTCCATTGCCAAACCAACTGCAAGGGCGGCAAGGGCGGCCGTGGCAGACTGGATACCCACTACGCCATTTATATTCACGCGGTAGCTTTTGCCCTTCCCGTCAACGTGAAAGGTCGTTCCAATCGGGACACTGTTACCGCCTGTTTCACCGTAATGCACGCCGGGATGACTTCCTTTTACTTCTACATCTTCCCCGTAGCCAAACGTGACCGTTCGTGCATTAGTTCCTTTGCAAAACTCACGAACATAAGGGTCATCCCCGTTTACGACCAATACGCCATCGGGCTTCAGCGCACATGCAAGTTCCCATTTTTCTCTGCGCACATCCTCGGGTGAATTAAAAAACTCAACGTGCACCGGCAGTTTGGGGAGTCGCGTGACGACTGCAATATCGGGCTTGAGCCATGAAGTAATGCGAGAAACATCACCCGGATGATCAGCGCCAACCTCGAGCACGAGGATTTTGGGATATTTTCTTTGTGCAATTGCGCGCCAAAAACCAATTTTGAGATAGCGCATCCAGAGAAACGGGTTGTGCCAAGCGCTGGGGAGACCAAGAATGGTGAGTGGAATCCCAATTTCACTATTAAAACTCTTCCTGCTTTTGCGTACTGCCGAGTTCGTATCTCTCAATACATGAAAAATGGCATCCTTCGTTGTTGTCTTTCCGACACTTCCGGTGACTGCAATGATGAACGGCCTGTGGTGCCTCAACGCTAGACGCGCCTCCCACATGAGGACGGCAACGACAATTTGCTTTAAGAGTTTTCGCATGTAATTACTACTCCCTTTCCCTCTCGAAAGTCACCCCCCCCAGAGTACGGCGGCGTCCTTCGGGGTCAACGCACTAGCGTCACACTTTTTAACGCGTTCGGGTCACGATCAGGCGGAATGTTGTAGTAGTTGAGCAAAAACTTCGTCACGCGGATAAATGGCATCGTCAAGGTGTGCGAGGCGAAGGTTGCACCGTTCTTTGGGTAATATGTGTACATAAAGACAATGAACTTCGGATCATACGCGGGAAAATACCCAAAAAACGTGTGGAGGTAACGATCATCATAGTAACCACCGCCCAACTCGCGCGGACGGGCAAGCTCCGCGGTGCCTGTTTTTGCGGCAATAGAGTATTCCGGTATCGCTACCGTTCCACCAAGAAGTGCTTTGTCTACAACGGTCACGAGCATACGTGTGATCTCGTTCGCAGTCTCTTTCTTTATTACCTGCTCGGGAGGACTTTGTGTTATTTTTTTCGTTCTGCCGGACTCATAACGGATCTCGTCAACAATATGCGGTGTCACCGTCATGCCCCCATTTGCAAGTGTCGCAAGGGCGGCACACATATTGATCGGTGTCACCGCAAAACCCTGACCGAACGAAGCGGTCGCATATTCAATATCGCGCGTTGAACTCAAATTTGACATCAACCCCTGCCGCTCTCCGGGAAGGTCGATCCCTGTTTCGTCACCAAGGTGAAACTTGTTCTGCACGTAATCCGTAAAACGCTCATTGCCCAGTTTTGACTCAACAAAGGCCGCGCCGGTGTTGAGAGAGTCATTGAGCACACGCTGCATTGTCGTCCCCGGACCGCGCCCTCGACCATCGTAGTTGCTGAATGTCCTTCCGTTCAACGTCATCGAGCCGGCATCGTTGTACGTCGTGTCGGCGGTGACGACCCCCGCATCAAGCCCCGCCGCCATGGTAAGCGGCTTCACGATCGAACCCATTTCACGAACATCTTGGATGATCGGATTTGCATATACTGCTTGGTCACTAACCTTGCCGTACTGATTGATGTCAAACGACGGATTCACCGCCATCGCATAAACTGCGCCCGTCTTCGGATCCATGACGATAGCACCCGCTTGATCTGAGTGCCACTCATTCATGACACCCTCTAGTTCTTTCTCAAGATATCCTTGCACCGTCGGTTCGATTGTGAGCACGAGGTCACCTTCTTCCTCTGTACTGCGATCAAATATCGTGTTGCTCAAATTCGTAAATAACTCTGCGAAAAAGTTTATGTAAAGATTTTGCCCCTGACGCGTGAGAGTGTCGTTGTAGTACGATTCCAATCCATAACGTCCGGAAAGTACGTCCCCTTGATACCCGACGAAACCCAACACCTGTGCGGCAAGCGATCCTCCCGGGTAGTAGCGCCATGCTTCTCGGAACGCCTGGACACCGGGAATATCGAGATCTGTGATCACGAACGCCTTATCCTCGGGGACGCGTGATGCAATCTCTTCATAGGGGTCATCTGTCTTTTCCGCACTCGACATGAAAGCCACTTGGTCGAGCGGGATGATTGTGGCTATCGCCTGGTACACCTTTTCTTTATCGTCCGGGAGCATCTCCGGGTTAATCGAGAGCACGTACCCCTCATTTACCGTCGCTCCTGTCGTCAGCGTCCCGTCCCTTTCTTTAAAATAGATACTGCCGCGATTGTATATGTCCGGAACCGTCGCAATGTATTGTTTTTTTGCTTCAGCCAAAAACTCATCCGAGCGGACTATCTGAAGATTATACAGGCGTCCAATAAAAAGGGCGGCGACAAGGAACAAAAAAGCTACAATGATCCGCAAACGTACGCGCGCATCTTTTGGCATAAATTAGTCGCTAACCATTTCAGCAGAAGCCGTGTGAGCGAGTTCTTGGTCAGTAGTACTAATGTACCGCGGAACGGAAACATCAACAAAACCGTTCGTGTGAGCAAGCTCAAGGTCAATGCCCCTATCAAGCACCGCGTAGGTAGATTCAAGGGTTGCCACTTGCGCGGTCAAACGACCCAATTCACTTTCCGCATCCTTTCGTGAGATCACAGAAACAACGGCGACACTGACAAAATAGACGTAGAAAAGAAGCGCACAGGCACCGACCACCGCGAGTGTCCAGAAGATCCTGCGATCGTATTCCCTAAATTGTTCGAACATGCTGTTGACCATAAAAATATTGAAATCAATGTGATATCTCTTGCTTTACTTTTTCGACAACTCGTAGTTTTGCACTTCGTGCCCGTGGATTTTCCTTCGTCTCCTCGCCTCCTGATGTAATGGGTTTCTTTGTCACTAACGCGACAACTCGATCTACCCGAGCAAGTGTCCGAAAAAGTTGTTTAACGAGACGATCCTCTACGCTATGAAAGCTGATGACGGCAATGCGTCCTCCCGGGACAAGGTGGGGAAGAATTCCCCGTATCCCCAGGTCGATCGCACCCAACTCGTCATTTGCGGCCATGCGTAGGGCTTGAAACGTACGCGTGGCAAAGTGAATCCGTCCTTTTTGATACCGAAGCGGTGTCGCTTGGTGGATAACCTCCACAAGTTGTCCGGTTCTTCGGAGCGGACCCTCTTTCCTTGCTGTGACGATCTTTTTAGCAATCGAGCGTGCGAAACGCTCTTCACCGAATCCTTGTAGAATGGCCACAATGCTTTCTTCGCTCCAGGAGTTGAGGATGCCCTCCGCCGTGACATCGCCTTCCTCGGGCTTCGCCTTGAATGTCATGCCGAGCGGCTCGTCGCGCTGAAATGAGAATCCTCTTCCGGAGTCCTCGAGTTGTGTACTCGAAAGACCGAGATCGAACAGGGCGCCATTCACTTTTGCCACCTTGTGCCGCCTGAGTTCTTCGTCCGCATTCCTGAAATTTGCGACAATGGGCGTGAAGTGCGTGAGGCGCTCGAGTTCTCGGACACATGTTTCCGAAAATACGGACGCATCGGCATCAAACGCGATCAGACGCCCCTTCTTCCCGACCAACTTCGCGATATAGCGGCTATGCCCCCCACCTCCGAATGTCGCATCGACAAACACATCGCCGGCTTTCGGTGACAATGATTCGATGACTTCTTGTAAAAGAACACTTCTGTGGGCCATGGCAGTATTCGCTAGAATACTCCTTGCTCGCCCTGCTTAGATTTTGCCTGACGTCTCTTCACGTAGACAAGATCCGCAAATTGCTTGGTGAAGAAAAGGGACGGGGTACCCAGTGGCCTAAAACATCGGCTTCGCCTCTCTGTTGGTGTCATCTTTTTGTTGTGCGTATGAAATTTCATAGTTTTTATTTACCGTTAAAAGACGCCTCGTTCACCAAGTTGTTCGGCCATCCGGTCCGCATCGGAAACCATCTGTGATTTGTAGGACTTCCACGCGGTCTCGTTCCAAACCTCAACGCGGTCGTAGACACCCGTGAGTACTACGTGCTCTTTAAGGCCGGCATACTCTTTGAGTGCATCGGGAATAAGAATACGGCCTATGCTGTCGATCTCGACTTCAAACGCACCCGAGAGCATCGTGCGGGAAAACCCACGATCTTCCGACTTCCCCATAGAAAGTTTCGAAAGCTTCTTCGCAAAGACGCGCCACTCTTTTGTGGGGTATAACGAAAGACACTTGTTCAACCCAAGTGTGATCACAGCCTTCTTCCCGAGTTCCTTGCGGAATTTTGCGGGAACAGAAAGACGCTTTTTGTCATCGAGACCGTGGATGTATTCGCCTATGAACATGGTGAGGGCAGGTCTTCGTCAGAAGCCCTGAGTTTGGCGCACCCTACCGTGAAGAACGCGCCAAGCTCAATGTTCCTGATCCGCCCTTCGTCCGATGAAATGTCGATGGGCATTGTCACGCATCATCCCCTTCCCACAGATGAAACAATGCGTGACCTTTCCCATTATTTAAACCGTCGAAGACTCCGTGCTCAAAACTGAAACCGCGTCGAAAGCTGGAGACGTGATTTCCCACTTTCTCCCACATAGTTACCATTATATCCCACTCTTCCCCACTTACCAACAACCGAGTTATCCACACCCCGTAGGAAGCCCGCTCAGGAGCGGCCTACTACAGGACAGGGTCCATTCATGCGACAAAAAAAGCCCGTTGGGCGGGCAATCTGATATGCTCACCGAACCGACCTACTTCTTCGGACGCATGAGCGGGAAGAGTTGTGTCTCGCGGATCGGTTTGTCTACAAGAACCGAGAAGACGCGTTCCCCAAACCCAAACCCACATGTCGGAGGCATGCCATGCTCGAGCATCTGAACAAATTCCCAATCAGCCATCATCGCCTCTTTATCCCCCGCCCTTAAGAGTTCCTGCTGTGTCTCGAAACGCGCACGTTGATCGAGCGGGTCATTCAATTCTGAGTACCCTCGTCCAAGCTCGCTCCCTGCGATGATGGGCTGAAACATTTGTACCGTCTGTGTTCCACGTACCCCCTTTGCAAGCGGAGCAATAAGCGTGGGGTGGTTTATCAAAAATGCAGGTCCGGAAATATTCTTTCGACAATACTTCCAAAGCGTGTCAGTAAGGCGTTCACGGTTTTCTCCGTCATATTTTACGTGGAGATCATCGAGTTTTTTCTTGATTTCTTCATTTGACGCATCGAGCACATGAACGCCTGTTTGCCTCTTTATTTCTGACGCATAATCAATACGTACCCATTCATCGTTGAGGTCGAACGAGTGGCCACGCGCCGTGAACTTCGTTGTCCCAAAAACTTTTTCTGCTATCGTACGATAAAGTTCCTGTACCAAGTTCATACCATCCTCGTAATCCGCGAATGCCCAGTAAAATTCTATGTTGGTAAACTCCTGTACATGCTCAGGAGAGGAACCCTCGTTGCGATACACACGCCCAATTTCAAACGTTTTGGAGAAGCCCGCCGCCATTAAGCGCTTCTGCCAAAGCTCACCGACGGAGATGCGCAGGTAGATATCGAGGTCGTAGTCGTTATGATGAGTCGCGAATGGACGCGCCTCTGCGCCCCCTGTCGTGAGTTCAAGGGTCGGCGTTTCGACTTCGAGAAAACCGTGCTCAACAAAAAACTCGCGAGTAACCTGCCAAAACTTTGATTTTTTGAGAAAAAGTTCGCGTAAGTCGTTGTCGAGCAAAAGGTCGAGATACCGCAACCGCAGTTTCTCTTCCTCGTCCTTGAGACCATGCCACTTTTCGGGAAGCGGAAGAAGCGACTTCGCCGCCATCGTCCAAGACTTTGCGAGCATACTTTCTTCTCCGCGCTCTGTTGTCATAAACTCTCCGAAAAAACTGACAAAATCGCCAATGTCTACGGTCGCTCCAAAAAATGCCATCGCCTCATCACCGAGCACATCTTTCTTCAACACTATTTGAAACGTCGTGCCACCCTCATTGAGCACAATAAACTGTATTGCTCCCTGTCCGCGGATGGCCATCACGCGCCCCACAAGCGCAAGCGTCTTTTTTTCCTTCTCAAGTTCTGCAAATCGCGCACGGGCTTCGGCGAGCGAACAGTCCCGAGCGATTTTGCTCGGGTACGGGTCATGACCGCCCTCTTTTAGCAGTGCGAGTTTCTTCAAGCGTTCCGCCTTGATCTCCTCGATACCGGCCATTGTTGTGGGGTGAATTATTTAATCTCAAGAATTTCGCATTCAAACTCTCCGGACGGCGTTGTGCAGGTGAAAGAGTCACCCTTTCTTTTGCCCATCATTGATCCGCCAAGCGGAGACTTGTTCGAGATCCTGCCATTCGTTACGTCTATTTCTTCAGAACCGACTATCGTGTAGTTTTTTTCCACCTTGCCCTGTCGAAGCGTTACGACCGAACCGATCCCCACTGCGTCGGTCTTGTGCTTTCCGCCGACGATGACCGCGTTTTTTAGTATTTCCTCCAGTATCGTGATGCGCTCCTCGACGCCCGCCTGTGCTTCACGCGCTGAATGATATTCGGCGTTCTCCGAAAGATCGCCCAACGACTTCGCGGCCTCAAGCGCCTCCGCGATCTCCTTACGACGGATATGGGTCAAAAACTCCAGTTCCTCTTTTAATTGATCCTGTTTCTCCTTGCTTAGGTATTCTTTTGGTGTATCCATCCCGTTAGAGATTATTCTTGTTAATTACGGCTCCTCTCGTAAAGGTCCATTATTGTGAGGATATTTTCCCATAGTACCGTTTAGGGGCGGAAGTGCGCGGCACTTCCTATCTCTAACGGGATCCATGACTAGGCACTATAGCACACTCCGGTTGCACGGGCAATTCTGGTTCTGCATCTGCCCTCCATGCGGGTTTTTCAACCATCGTAAATAAAAAGGCTTAGCCTTTTCAAAAGGCTAAGCCTTTTTATTCTTTTGCGTTTCGGCTCGTCTCTCTCCCACAGGGGCGGTTCCTATGTCAAACCGCATGGGGTAGGAAATTGGAAGTGCCGTTGTGATGTATGGTTCCGTCAAGTCATTCACTTGACGGGTTGGAGCCGTTGAAAAACTTGCATGGAGGGCAAAACTGCTATTGAAAATACTCGGGGGTTTCCACAAGCATCCACCAAAAGAGCTGTTGGGCGACGTAGCTCGCATTCGTCGTGTTGCCTCTCACCCCGCGATCCATGACGATTGCGAACGCATACTTCGGTTTGTCATACGGGAAAAATCCGATGACCCATGAGTTGACGCGGGCTTTGGATACACCGAGTTCTGCTGTGCCGGTCTTTGCGGCGATCTTCGCACCGGGAACGTTGAGGAGCTTTGCGGTACCCTCGACTACGCCTTTTCTCATTCCTTCTTGAATGACGGTAAAGTATGACTCCGGTATCGGAAGCCGGTAAGAACTTGTCGCAACATTTTCCGCCAAATGCGGCGTGACCATTATCCCCTTCGAAGCAATGACTGCCGCTTCACGAAGTGCCTGAAGAAGGGTCACTTGTACTCCGTACTGCCCAATACCAGTGAAATAGGTATCGCCAATGCGCCACGTTGGGTCGTCGGGAAAATTCTTTACTTTCCAATCGGGATCAGGGATCGTCCCGACCCCTTCCCCAAAAAGATCGATCCCGGTCGACGACCCATAGCCGAACAAACGCGCATATTTTTCAAGGTTGCTGATGCCGAGACCTTTCTGTCTCTTATATCCTCCGGCTACTTCATAAAAATAAACGTTCGATGACTGTGCAATAGCGGAGCGCATATCAAGCCAGCCATGTGCTTTCCAGTCGTTGAAACGCGTTTCTTCTCCGGGAATGTACGGGTGAGGAATGGCGATATAACCGATGCTTTCGACCAGCGTGTCCGGCGTGAGTATGCCCTCATTCAATGCACCAATCGCAAAGATCGGTTTGATAATCGAGCCGGGTGTATAGAGGCCGGAAACTGCACGGTTCAAGAATGGTGTGTGCTTGTCGGAGCTCCACTTCGCGATTGCATCGGAGTCGTCTCCTGATGTCATGATATTAGGATCATATTCCGGGTACGACACCAGCGCGCGCATCTCCCCGCTTTCAATATCCATGATTGCGCCCGCACCGCCGAGATAATCTTGGTCGCGCGCGACAGCCCCAATCACTGCGTATAACTCCTTCTGCAACACCCCGTCTACTGAGAGACGGAGGTCGCCACCCCGAACGGGCGGGTCGATCACGTTCTGTGACATCACATTCCCCAAGGCGTCAGTTTCGATGATGCGAAGCCCTGTTTTCCCCTTGAGGATATCGTTGTAATACGCCTCGACCCCCACAGGAGCTTCGTAATCCTTTCGATAGTAAACGCCATTTTTGTCACGCGCCGGGTAGTGCAAAAACCCCAGCACATGCGCGAAACCCGGTGTGGCGTTGTAGATGCGAAGCGAAAATCCAAGTTCTTCGGGTGAGGGTGCGTTCCACGCAAGCGGGGTTCCTCGACGGTCATAAATGACACCGCGCTCCGGGAATAACAGCTGGTGCTCGAGACGATTTTGTTCGCTTTTGGTGGCATAGAACTTTCCCTCCCCGAGCTCTAATATTCCGGCGCGACCGAGAAAAACAAGCCCCACCGCAAAAAATGCGAGGCCAAGAAAAATAACCGTCCGCTGCTTGATCGGTGTTTCAATGCGTCCCTCAAATTGCTGCACATCGAATTCCGGGATGTTGCGGTCATCCAGAAAAATCTCGTCGGGAGTGATATCGGCATTTGGAGCGTGATGAAAGCGGCGTTTTGTCACAAAATCATATTCTACGTTCGCGAATAACGGTGCGCAATGCTTCAGAAAGAAGAAGGGCGAGAAGTGCGAAAACCGCAAGCGGCACATTCGTGCCAAACATATCCTCCCCCGAACCGCGATATAAAAATTCAATAAGGGCGGCGGCGGCGACCGATTCAAAATAGCGAGGATAAAGGAAGAGCCCCAACGTTATAAGAAAGACCGAGAAAGGGAGTGGTGTGACGACCACCGCAAAAAAAAGAGCGATATCAAAAGGTATCCGCATATCACTGGGGTTGTTCAACTTCCGTGTGGGGGTCGATTGCGATGTATACCCACGCGAGCTCGTTTATGTTGAGCGGCCACTTCAGATATATATCCTGCAGTGACCCCCCGGAAGGGTGGTCCACCGCCTGGACAATACCGACATATTCGGGTGCAAGCGCAGGAATATGCACAAGGTCGCCCGGAGAGACTTGAACTCCCTTCGGGAGTGCAATACGAAAGTTTCCCCCTCCCTCCCCCTTGGCGGTTGCCGGTATGGAGTTGGTGCCGACAGTGACAGGAAGCTCATTCCCGTATGAAGAATAAAGCGTCACCGTAGCACCCCCTTTCATGACCCGACTTACTTCTCCAATGACAAAGTCGCCGTCAGTAAAGATCTTCATGCCGGGCGTAAGTCCTTCTTCGAGGCCTGCGTCGATCAGAAGAGTGTCGTAGGGCGAACGCCCCGGGGTCGCAAGAACCCGCGCAAGGAGAAGAGACCGTTCGCTCACGCGACCAAGCATTTTTTTCAGCTGCTCGTTCTCATTGCGCAATTCTCCGCGTGCATATGCTTCGAGGGAAGCGAAGTCGAGCGCCTCGGAAAGTCGCCGATTCTCCGCGATGAGAGACTCCTTCGATAAGAGAGCGTTCTTGCCTTCTCTCCATCTATCCCCCGCAAAACGCTCGACAGCCCAAAGTGGTTGCGCGATACGAAAAAAAATAGACGAAAATACGTCAAAAAACAATGTGCGAAACACCAAGAGAATGACCGCAAAAATAAATATGTAGCCCAGGAGTTTTCTGCGTTCGGCTCTTTTTTGCCTATCGTGGCGGAAGTTCGTTATCATGCTCAATCAGTACTTCCCGATAATCGTCGATATTTTCGATAACAATACCGGTGCCTCGCGCGACTGCAGTGAGTGGGTCGTCCGCACTTGCGACGGGGATCTTCATAGTTTCCGAAAGACGGTCAGCGATACCGAGAATAAGCGCGCCGCCGCCGACGAGCACGATGCCGCGATTCATGACATCGGAGAGGATCTCCGGTGGGGTCGTCTCCAAGACCTCCTTTGTCGTTTCTACAAGAACCTGGATTGATGACGCTAACGCCTCGCGGATATCAGCGTCGGTCACAATCACTTCTCGTGGAAGTCCTGTCAGGAGATCTCTGCCGCGGATCGGTGCCTCGAGCGGGGTGGGCTGTTTCATCGCGGAACCGATGGCTATTTTGACGTTTTCCGCCGTACGTTCTCCAATCAAAATCTTGAACTCGTCGCGAATATACGAAATAATATCGGTATTGAACCGATCGCCGGCAACCTTGAGATTCTTTGAATTCACTATACCGCCCAAGGAAATCACCGCGATGTCGGTCGTACCTCCGCCGATATCGATCACCATCGAACCGACCGGGTCCATAACGGGGAGACGGATACCGATCGCTGCGGCCATCGGCTCTTCGACGATAAATACTTCGCGTGCACCGGCATTCATCGCCGCATCGCGCACCGCACGCGTCTCAACGTTCGTAATAGAGGAAGGCACACCGATCACGATGCGCGGACGTCCCTGCCGTTTCGACATTTTCATCGCTTTGTTAATGAAGTGTGCGAGCATTTCCTCCGTCACCTCAAAATCGGAGATCACTCCGTCGACAAGCGGACGAACGGCAACGACGTGTCCCGGTGTGCGACCGAGCATCTGTTTCGCATCCGTACCTACCGCAACAACGCGATTGGTCTTTTTGTTGAGTGCAACGACAGACGGTTCGTTGATGACGATTCCGTGATCGCGAAGATACACAAGGGTATTTGCGGTCCCCAGGTCTATGCCGATATCGTTTCCCCCCATCTTATAAAAGCGGTCTAACATCATGCGCCTATTCTATGCGAACGCCCCGCGAGAAGCAAATATTTGACAAAAACAAAAAAGGGTATAGAAAAGAAATCAGGATACTACACCCCGAGGAGAAGTCCGATGAAAATTCAACAAAGTGTGCGTCACGCCTGTAATGTAGCAAGGAAGTCATTCGTATGGAGCGGAGTTGCGACCACGGGCGAAGCGTTTTTCCCAGCGATTGTTGGCGTAGTTTCCTGCATACTTGGGGCTCCCCACTACGGACTCTGGACAGGATTTCTTGTTATTGTCCAACTTTTTTGGATATGCTTTTACACCGCCGGGAAATTTGTTAAAGCATTCCCAGACTAACAAACAGCCTGGATAATTCAGCCCTCTCCACCATGCGCGCCGATGACTCGGTGCGCATTTTTGTTTCCAATTTATTTTCTGCAAGCGTCTTCTTTGAAATGACAACACGGAGCGGGATACCCAAAAGATCACTGTCGTTAAATTTCTCTCCGGCGGAAACTCCTTTGCGATCATCGTATAGCACTTCGACCCCTTTTTTCGTCAGTTCGTCGTATAACTCTTTCGCCGATTTATTCACCTCCTCGTTGTCGGTGCTCAAATTAAGGAGATGGAGGCGAAACGGCGCAATCACTT
>Ga0209541_10010420_pt1 | contig 14816 bp, 18 predicted proteins | sample RifCSPlowO2_01_FD_184027 | JGI IMG/M metagenome (GOLD analysis project Ga0209541, IMG submission 184027) | Groundwater microbial communities from Rifle, Colorado - Rifle CSP2_plank lowO2_0.1 (SPAdes) (version 2) | ecosystem: Environmental > Aquatic > Deep subsurface > Groundwater | place... | reverse complement strand
GTCCTCGTCTATAAAGCTTTCTCCGCATGAAGGGCATTCAACTTCGCCTTCCTCAATGACTGTGCCACAACTTGGGCATTCCCTTTGGTCTTCTCCTTCCATTTTCTCACCTTAGACAGAATAAGCCTTTTATTGTGATCATAAGCATGGCTCGGCTGGATATTTTATAGTGGTATTTAAATTTATCGGAAAACTAGTGCTTATACGTAATTTTTTTCTGCCCTTTTTTCGCTTCCAAAATTTCTCGATGATAATTTTCAAAACCATCAAAGGGTTGTCAAAAACCATCAAGATTTATTGTAAATTGTTATGGTTTTTGAGCATGCTCGGAAATCGTTGTAATTTATTTCTGTAACTTGCGATTTCCGACATGTGAAAACAAAAATTCCAACAACAACGCAGGGTTCGAACACGGGTTTTCTTGGTGAAAACCCTATTCGCAAAGGATTTTTCCCCACTTCGTATGGAAAAATCCTCTGCACTCAATTCTCACCCAGACGAATGCGAGTGAGCTTTGAGATGAGCGAGCGAGAGACGAACTCTCGCATTTCACACGAACTCGCTCACATTTCGCTGTTGGAATTTTTGCTGGAAGTTATCTTCGAGAAACTAAAGGGTTTAAAGTGAGAGAGTTTGGTCTGTATCTTGACGGAAAAGAGCTTAGAGACAAAACCAAAAAATTTATATACCACTATCGAATTATAACAACTAAAATGCAGAGTGGAACACAATTAAAATTATTTCCGGAACAAAAGAATTACTATAATTTTAGCTGGAAGAGGTCTGATGGAGCAGAATTTCATTTGGTTACCGAACTTTCTCCTGACACAAAATTTTTTGAGCCTTTTATACAAGATAGAAGAAACCTTATCATTGGTGATTATAGGTTATTTAGAGAAAGAAGAGCAACCAGTCAAGCAACGCGAGATGTTATGCAAGCGTTTAACGAAGTAGTTACAAATCATACCATAAAACGAATTGATTATGGCTGTGAATTGGAGTATTTATTAGGAGGTATACCTTATCCTTTTCATGTTAAAACTGATGAAGGAGAAGTACCTTATGAAAGAGCAAGACAAGTAACACAAGAAATGATTAAACGTCTAAGTCAACTTACTCAAAAGGATGTTGCATTAACTCTAATGCAAGAAGATGGTGAAGAGTTAGTGACTATTGATAGCAAAGTAAATTAAATATTTAAACCTTTATACCAAACCCTTCTTTAAAAATTTAAACCGAAAACTTAGACTTCGTTCTTACGCATAATCTCTGTGGATTATACGTACTTTATTGCATAAAACCCAGAACTCGTCAAAAACCACAGGTCATAGACATGGTGGCAGTTGCTTATCGCAAACTATCTGCATGGTTTTTGAGCGTGCTCGAAAATCGTAACTATTCACTATAAAATTTGCGATTTTCGACACATAAGTTTTCGGGCAGAAAAAAACTCCGCTCACCATCAAAGGTTCGCTACGTATAACACCGGTCCCGATATGCCTCTAACCAGCCTTCTTCTTCAAAGAATTCAATCTGCTTCTTATCTTCTTCACAGCAGAGTCCCTGCCCCTAGAGCTTAACAGGTCATTTGCCAACTTATTGTCGCCAATTATGTCCTTAACCCAATTGCTGAAGTCGTTCTTTTCGCTGTTGACATGATGATTGAAAGTTTCATCATTCATATCGGGCAATGCATCTGCCAATTCCTCCAGGTTTTTCAATATAGGCCCATTATTGACCCAGAAGCATTGCTCAGGAGAGGTATTGCATAAGTACCTTTTTGCTTCATCTTTTGTTGCCATCTACATCAACTCCTTTACTAATCTTCGCAATATTGCAATCTGAGTTTCAAGCCTGTTCTTGGCTCTTGCAATATCCTCAGCCAGGCTGTGGTCGTAAAAAATATCTTTAACCCAATTGCTAAAATCATTCTTGGCCTCATTAACATGATGCCTAAAGATCTCTTCACTCATTGTCTCAAGAGCGTCTGCAAGCTCAATTATATTCTTTAATTTCCTTCCGTCTGCAACAACAAAATGCTGCTCAACAGGAGCTTCCCCTAGAACTTTTTTTCTTATAATAACCTCAACAGTTTGCAGCGGCTTTTTAGGATTAGACTTAACAGCAGTCTCAAGGGTCTTTTTTGATGATTTGCCTCTTTTTTTACCCATACTATCTATCACCTTCTATATTTTTACTTTAAATATCTTGTTATTTTTATAGTTTTCGGAATTTTAATTCCGAAAAGCCCCGAAAATTGTAAATTTTCGCTGGTTTGCGGTTTTTAAGAAATTAGATAAACGCTATATCAGGAACTACTCGCTTTGAGGCACTACCAAACTGTCTAGTGTTCCTCTACCACGTGAATTCATTAATTTTATCGAATTTACATTACCAATATTGTGCCACATGTCAATGGTTGGCTTTAGATAATCAGCAATTGCTTTGAGTCGCTCTAAATCTTTATTATTAATTTCTGCGTCTGTGTCAAAACTATACCTTCCTTCAGGATTATTACAGTGTAAGTGGACATGGATAACCTTTCTGCGTTCTCCATCTCTTTCCTCAGGCTCTCTCTTTGAATAATTTATCGCAAAAGCAGGTCCCTGATTTCCACGTCTACGTTCATAAAAAGCAATACTTTGTTGGGGGAAATTAAGTCTTAGGTAGTATGATTGTTCATCACGAGTTACATATACGCCGCGGGGCCATGTTGCATGAAAGGGTTGTCCATTTAATCTGCCGTCAATTGAGGTTATCATGCCGTCAGACACAACATTCGAAACATAAGTAGGGACCTTGCTTAAAAAATCTTCTGAAGTCATTGGTTTTGGTAATCTAAAAGAAACGGCAGGAATAATTAAAGATCTGCCCTCTGGCTTAGTAGTTTCATCCATAATTACTAAGGAGTAGATAACTATTTATAAATTTATTCAGATCATTCCACAACCTTAACCTCTCCCAACTTATTAGCCTTGATTCTGAAATCATTCAAAATATTCATGTATGTGATAAAAGCATCATAAGGGCTGTCGTAAGGATTGAAATATTTATGCACATCGCCGTCATTAAACCATTTAGTGCACATGTAATAGAAATGGTCGCTTGTCTGCAGTTTCCTCCATTCATCAATCAAAGCAGGATTTCTTGAAAGTTTAACAGAAGGCTCTAAAAGATAAATTTCTTTTATAGCTTCCTGCTGCATCCTATTGCCGAGCCATGCGCTTAAGTCCCTTTCAATGTCAGCCCAGCTTACATAATGCGGGAAATCAAGCTCAGCAACTGCTTCATATCTTTTTATTGCCTCGCTTGGCGTGACAAAATCATTGTCATTGTGCTTTAATATTTCAAACGGCAAATGCTTCAAAAATTCAAAAATGCCCTTGTCTTCCCATTGATGCTCTCCAAAAGTCTCGTAGTCCATGAACAGATTGACAACATTGCCATTGCCATTAATCTGATTAATCCAATTGGCATATTTTGGAGCTGTTAATGGGAATTCCTTCCAGCCTTTCTCAGAAAACCTGAACGCAATATCATCAGACAATCTGTAATTTTTCAAAAGCAGTTTGATATTTTTCAGTCCTTTTGGCGTGTATACAAAATTAGGGCTTCTCCACTGCAGAATATGGTCTGCCCCTTCTGCCAGAATTCCTTTGTAGCCCATTTTTTCAATAAATGAAGCAATTTCATTGCTGTAAACAAGCTCTGTGTTCCTGAAAACCTTTGGCCTGAAGTTGAATAACTGCCTTATTTTTCTGCTGTGCAGCTCAACTTGCTCCTTGAACTCTTCTTTTGAGTATAAATAAGAAATTGTATGATGGTAAGTCTCGTCCAGAATCTCCACGCATCCAGTATTGACAAGCTCCTTGAAGCTGTCAATCACTTCTGGAGCGTATCTTTCCAATTGCTCGAGCACTATGCCTGTCATGCTGTATGCAACCTTAAACTTTCCGTCAGTCTTATTGATGATGTCAAGAATAATCTTGTTTGCTGGAAGATAGCATTTATGGGTTACTTTTTTTATTATTGACTCGTTTTTGCGCTCGTCAAAATAACCTTTGTGATGCCCAATATCAAAGACAGAGTACTTTCCAAGCCGAATTGGCTGATGAATCTGGAAATAAAAGCATACGCTTACCATTTTTGTAGTTTATTTTTGATTCTTTATTTTTAATCTTCAATCCGTTGCTTCGCAACATGTCGATAAATTCCAAAGGAATTTTCGATCACACTCGCAAATCTTCGATTTGCGATGAATTATTGTGCTCGTCGTTGCTCTTCTGCCATTGAGCAACTCCTCGCCCATTTATTCATTATTTCAATGAATAATTTCGAGGCGAAAAATTAATGGCAGAAAATTTTTCGCCGAGTGTAATGTTTGTCGCCTCAGGCGACGGATTGAATATTTATGTATTCAATTTTTTGTTTTATTGATTTATTCTATTGAAATTTTTTATTGAATTTAACCTTATATTTAATCTTTGCTGATCAGCTCATTATAAGTTTCAATGCATTTTTCTGCTGGAATATCCCAATTAAACTTTTTTACCTCGAAATAGGCGTTATCTTTCAGAGTTTCGTGCAGCGGCTTGTACCTCAAAAGCGAGATTATCTTGTTGCTTAGTTCATTAACATCCCAAAAGTCAACCTTAAGGCAATGCCTGATTACTTCTGAAACGCCGCTTTGCTTCGAAACAATAACAGGCGCTTTATTCTTCATAGCTTCCAAAGCCGTTATTCCAAATGGCTCTGAAACGCTGGGCATAACATATAAGTCTGCCATTTTATATGCTCTTTCAACATCATCTTGGTTTAGGAATCCTGCAAACAGCACTTTGTCTGCAATGCCAAGCTCTGCAGCTTTCTCAATAATGAATGGCTCCATGTCTCCAGAGCCGGCGATTACAAACTTTACATTTTTCTCATGCTCCAGCACTTTTTTTGCAGCATAAACAAAATAGTCAGGCCCTTTCTGCAAAGTTACCCTGCCTAAAAACAGCACAACCTTGTCTGTTTTCTTGAGCTCAAAGTCCTCATCATAATAATGCTGCGAAAAGTCAACTGCATTATGCACAACTTTCACTTTTTCTGGTGGTATTCCATAATGAGTTACAATTTTATTTTTTGTGAAATTGCTTACAGCAATAACTTTGTCTGCCTTGTGCATTCCATGCCTTTCCAAATCATAGACATGCTGATTGACTTTATGGCCTCCAGTCCTATCAAGCTCTGTTGCATGGACATGCATCACTAATGGCTTGTTCTTCTTCCTCTTGGCCCTTATTCCGGCTCCAAAAGTCATCCAGTCATGGCAGTGTATAACATCAAAGTCCTCTTCCTCGGCAATTTTTTCAGCTGCTAGAGTATACCTATGCACCTCATCGAACAATGTTGATCCATAAATTTTTTGGCTTGGCTTTTTTCCCATAGATTTTCTATATTCCTGCGAGCTCATATAAGGCTGCAAAGCAGAGGCTATTCTTTTTATTTTAACATTTGTTGCAGAAACTAATCTAAGAAAATCAGCATTATCAGCATCAAAGGAGTAAGGCAGTACAAAAGTTATCTCTACGCCTTTCCTGCTCAAACTCTTGGTTAACCCGTAGCATGCAGTTCCAAGTCCGCCAGTGCTCAAAGGCGGAAATTCCCATCCAAACATTAAAACTTTCATTGCTATTGCTCACCATTAATCTTTATTATTTTGTCATCCGATATACGAACAGTTTTTGAGATATTTTTTCTTAGATAGTCTTTGCCAAAAGCAGTCAATTCATAAATTCGCACATAAGCAGAACTAAAGACTTCGCGAACCCATCCCTTGCCGGTTAAATAAATGAGATGGCGCTCAACAGTTTTCCAATTAACTTGGGCTTCGCTGGAAATCTGGTTTATTGTTTTCTGTCCAGAGGCAAGAGAAAGGAGAATAGAGTTTCTTATCTCAATAAAGGTTCTTTTTATAGAATAATCTTCTCTATTGATTAATACCACCCTTTTATTATAATACCTATATGTTATTCCTATTTTAGTTAGAACTTCAAAGTATAAAAAGTTATTGTTTAACTCACTTATTTTTGTCTGAATTTGTTAGTAGCCATTTCCATATTGGCATAAAGTGAATGCCGTATTCTTTTTTCTCAGTATCCTCGGTCAAAAGAAGCAAATCTTTTGTTTTCTTAAATTCCTTCTTCATTGACTGAAGAAGAAAATAAGCAGGTAAAAATTGTAGAGATAAAAAATTAGAGAAAAATTCTTAAATGAAACTTTAGATATGTTTATTTGTGCCTGAAATAAAATGCAAACTTTGCGGAAAATTGATTTCTGTTGGTGATTCTAAAGAGAAATACATTCAATGCCCTTATTGCGGAGAAATTTTTGAGAATTAAAAATTTCTTGAGCTGATGCGGCGTAGAGGTATTTTTGTTTGGAGCCTCACTAGCCGACAACCCAAGATATAAGCATAAAAAATAATGAAATATTTAAACTTAACGCATAAATTTTGTTTTCGTTTAAACAATAAAAATAAAAAATCTAACTCTATTTCTTGTATTTTTTAAGTCTTTCCAATGCTTCCTTTCGGCTGAATTTTTCTGTAATGCTTTCAATTTCATTTACAGAATCTCCCTTGCTTATTCCTAGTCTCTGCAGAAATTTTATAGTTTCCATATGTCCAAGTTCTCTGTATAATACAACTATGCCCTGAAAGGAAATTAATAATCTATGCTCTTCTGGATTTCCTAATGCCTTTCATAATGTCTTCTTTGCTCATCTTTTCAGTAATAGACTCAATCTCCTTTACGCTGTCTCCTTTGCTTAGACCCATGCTCTGAAAGAACTTTATAGCCTTCCCTGGACCTAACCTCTTAAATACTGCTTCCACACCTTCCACAATTACCTTTTTTTCCATTTTCAAACAATAGTTTAGCATATTCTAGTATTAAATTTTCCTTCCAATCTCTTTCTCTTTTATCTCATTATTCATTTGCCTTCTTATGGCGTTCAGCTTCCTATTTAAGTCTCCAAGATACTGCTGTTTAAGGCTTGGAGTTTTCATGTTAACACCTCTTTTTAGTAAGGGTAAGTTTCCCTTTTGACTCTGATGCCAGTCCTCTCTAGCATGTCGATAATTGCATTTTCTTCTTCCTTAGGAAAAGCAATCCTTATAACCCTCTCATCTGGGTTTACAGAATTCAAGGCTATGCCGATTATATTGTTCATTTTGCTATTTGAATTACATAATAAAAAATTTCCTTAAAAATTATTTTTCCTTCTAAGTGGTGTCAAAAATTTATATATTGGGGAACAAAATAGGTAATCAATGGAAAAAAAAGCAGATATTTTGTTTGAGGTTTCGTGGGAAGTGTGCAACAAGGTAGGGGGCATCTATACAGTTGTCAAGTCAAAAACAGCAAAAATGGCTGAGCAGTACGGAAGCAATTATTTCCTTATTGGGCCTTATTTTGCTTCGAAAGCAATTGCTGAATTTCAGGAAGAAGTGCCAAATGAATTTTGCAAGATGCCTTTTGAGGAATTAAAAAAATTGGGGATTATCTGCCATTTTGGAAGGTGGATTAGCGAAGGCAATCCATTTGTAATTCTTATAGACTTTGTAAATTACAAGCACAGGATTAATGATATAAAGCGCGAGCTTTGGGACTGGTACAAGATTGATTCCTTAAGGGCTCCAAATGACTATGACGAGCCTGTTGTCTGGGCATATGCAGTTGGAATGCTTATTGAAAAATTATCAAGCTGTTATAATGATAAGAGAATTGCTGCGCATTTTCATGAATGGCTTTCAGGAGCTGGGCTGCTTTATATTAAAAAAAAGAATGCTAAGGTTGCAACTGTATTCACAACGCATGCTACTGTGCTAGGAAGGACACTGGCAAGCTCAAATGTTGACATTTACAATGTGTGGAGCAAAATAAACCCTGACCAGGAAGTTTACAAGTACAATATAGGGTCAAAGCACCTTGTTGAAAAAAATTCAGCTGCATTCGCTGATGTATTTACAACTGTAAGCGAGATAACTGGAATGGAGGCAGAGCACTTATTGAAGAAAAAGCCAGACTTATTACTGCCAAATGGATTGGACATAAGCAAGTTTCCAACATTTGAGGAGGTTGCAATAAAGCACAGGCTCCAGCGCGATAGGGTAAGGGAATTCATGCTTTACTATTTTTTTCCATATTATACATTTGACCTGAAAGACACTTTAGTTTATTTCATTGCAGGCCGCTACGAGTTTCATGACAAGGGCATAGACATCTACATAAGAGCTCTGGGAAGATTAAATGAAAAATTAAAGCAATTAAAAAGCAAGATGACAATAATCGCATTTATATGGGTGCCTGCAAATTTCAGGAATATAAGGCCGGAACTGCTGGAAAATAAAACCCAATACCAAGATATAAAGGATGCGCTTGAAGAGGTCATAGATGATGTTGAGAAAAATATCATTTACTCATTTGTATCAAACAAAAAGGCTGCTAAAGAAGACTTATTTGACAGCGACTTTCTTACAGAAATGAAAATAAGGGTTGCAAGGTTTATCAAAAAGGGCAATCCTCCTTTATTGACGCATGACCTATATGACGAGAATGATATAATCTTAAAAACCATTGTATCAGCAGGGCTAAAAAATGAAGAGCAGGATCCTGTCAAGATTGTTTATTATCCAATTTATTTAAGCGGGGCAGATGGATTGCTGAATCTAAATTACTATGAAGCCATGCAAGGCTCTCATCTTGGAATTTTTCCAAGCTATTATGAGCCATGGGGATACACTCCCTTGGAAGCAGGGGCTTTAGGGGTTTCGTCTGTCACAACTGATTTAGCCGGATTTGGGAGATACTTCTGCAGTGAGTGCCTGCAAAGCGAAACACCTGGAATTTTTGTGCTGAAAAGACTGAATAAAAGCGATGGCGATGTTGTAAACCAATTAGTTGATGTTATGTTTAATTTTGCAAACCTTTCAAAGGAGGACAGAATTGCAAATAAGCTTCAGGCAAGAAAAACTGCATCGATGGCTGACTGGAAAATTTTTGTAAATAATTACATCGAAGCCCATAATATGGCTGTTGATAAAGCATATAAATAGCTGGGGTCACATGGAAGTAGTTCACAGCTTGGGAATATTAAGCTTAAACAGGAATGTAGACGAGAATGTAGGATTTCTGCTGACAAACAAAAAGGGAAGTTATTGCAGTTTTTATAATGCGCCTTCTTCCAGATACCAAGGCTTGTTCTATTTTGATGAAAAAACAATGGATATGTATAAATTTATCGAGAATATAGAGATTAATGGTAATAACAATGTTTTTAATTTAAAAAATGGTTTCTATTTTGCTGAAAGAAGAAAAGAGGATATTATTGAATCATTCACAATGCCAATGGGCTTTAACTCATTAATCTATGAATTAAACAGCGATAATGAAATTAACTTGTTTTTGGACTGCAAGGCATCTACTGGCAATAGGGAGTGGGGCAGGCATTATGATATTTTTGAGGAAAAAGGCCGTATAATTGTGAAATTTACAAAGAAAACAGATAGAAGAGAAGATACAACTGATGATGCAGAAGAATTCATTTTGTATTTGGCAATTAAAAGCGATAAAAATGCATACAGCAAAATTGACAGGTGGATTGAAAGGCATTATTCATATGATGAGGAAAGAAAATCACCCCCATATAAAAGATATGTTTATTGCGCTTTAAGGCTGGCAGGCAGCAGATTTGTTTTTTCAATGTCAAAAAACAAGAATGACGCAATAAAAGAATGCGAACATGTATTTAATAACATTCATGAAATAAAAAACAAGGAAAAAGAGGATTTTTTAAATTTGTTAAAAAGTGAATCAATAAAAAAAATATCCAGCAATGGAAAAATAAGCAGGGAAATAAAGATTGCCTACATCAATGCCTTTAATTCTTTGAACAATTTAGTTGTAAATCAAAAAGCTAATTATGGGCTTTTTGCAGGATTGCCTTGGTTTTTCCAGTTCTGGGCAAGGGATACTTTAATTTCATTAAAGGCTATATCAAAAATTAACAAGGAGTTAGCAGAGAAAATACTTTTTGATTACTTAAATAAGATAAACGATGATGGCAGATTGCAAAATCTTGTCGGACAGCAGAATTCAAAAAATCTAGGAAATGCTGATGCCCATGGATGGCTGTTTTTGAGGTGCAAAGAAGCTATAGAAAAAATAAATAAAAATAAGGACATTATAAATTTAATAAAAAAGTCAATGAAGTCAATCAAACAAAACACTAACTTAAGAATAAAAGAATATATGAAAAAGTGCAATTTGATTGTGCGCAAAAAAGAAAATGAGTACCACAAAACATTGTACGAAATAGAAAGCGCTCTTGAAAAATCCATGAATGGGCTGTTAAAACACCATACAAAAGCTGGTTTTGAGGTTAATGACAAGCTTGAAACATGGATGGATACAGAGTTTGAAAATGACAGCAGAAGTGGAATTAGATTAGAGATACAAGCTTTAAGGTTGAGCATGTATAAGCTGATGTTTGAGATTACTCAAAACCAGAAATACAAGGTGTTTGAAAATATTTTAAAAATGAAAGTTAAAGATAAATTCTGGAATGGAAAAATTCTTGCTGACGGGTTAAACGATTCTAAAATCAGGCCGAATATCTTCATAGCAGCTTACGCTTATCCAGAATTGCTGACAAATAAAGAATGGGAAACCTGCTTTGAAAATGCATTGAAAAAACTCTGGCTGGATTTTGGAGGTTTGTCAACAATAGACAAAAATAATACCTTATTCACTGAAGCAAGCACTGGTGAAAATACAAAAAGCTATCACAGAGGCGATTCTTGGTTTTGGATAAATAATATAGGAGCATTAACTTTAAACCGCATTAATAAAAATAAATTTAAAAAACAAATTCAAAAAATAATTGATGCAAGCACTGAAGAAATCCTTTGGAAAGGATGCATTGGATGCCATGCAGAATTAAGCTCTGCTAAGCAATTAGAAAGCAAAGGCTGCTTCAATCAAGCATGGGGCAACGCAATGTACATAGAATTAATAGATGAAGTACTTTAAATTTAAACCGAAAGATTTATATATAAGTGTTTACAATAAGTACTTATTGTAAACAAGGGTGAAAAAATGGCAGAAGGGGTAATTGCGAGGGTACCAAATGAAATTAAGAAAGATATAGAATTTTTTGCTGAAGTTGAGCACACAGACAAATCAAATATAATAAGAAAATTGCTTGAATCAGCTGTAAAGCAGAAAAGATTAGAATATGCCCTAAATGAGTATGTCAAAAGAAACTTAAGCTTGGGCAAAGCTGCAGAATTAGCAAAAATGCAAATATCAGATTTTATGGAAGAAGCTGCACAGCGTCATATTCCGATAAACTACACAAAGGAAGATCTAAGGCGGGATTTCAAAGCAGTTTTTGGCTAAAGTGGTAGTTGTTAATTCTTCACCAATTATAGCGTTTGGTAAAATAGGCAGACTTGAGATTTTGAGCAAGTTATTTAGCAATATACACATTTCTGAGCAAGTTTATAAAGAGATTATATTTAAACCAAATTATGCGGAAACAATAGCTGTAAAAAAAGCAGTAGAAGAAGACAATTGGGTTAAAGTTCATAAATCTCGTGAAGTAACTAACTTATTGGGTGTTGGAGAATCAAGCTCATTGGGTTTAGCTTTAAAGCTTAAGCAACCATTGATAATTGATGATAAAAAAGCCGTGTTTATTGCTAACACATTAGGAATAGAATGTCATGGGACATTGTATGTTATTTTATTAGCACTTAAAAAGAAGATAATAATGAATAAGAAAGAAGCTATTGATGTTGTAAATCATTTAATAAGCAATAAATTATACTTAAGCAGTGATGTTCTATCAGAATTCTATGCAATGTTAGAAAAAATTAAAGTATAAAGCCTGCTATACTCACGGACAAAAATTATTATACAAGGCATATGGACGTTCTTTGAGTTAAATGTACAAAAATGTCCAAAAATTTCACGCACTAAAAGCCTAATAACAAGTTTTTAAGCATAAAAGAGTTAATTTCTCCATTTCTGCGGTTAATAAGATTATTTAACGGCTTTTTATCAATTTAAAGCCTGAATTGTGCTTAATTTCCTTATATTAAGTTTTTTCTGGAAGAGTACTCTTCTTTGCGCAAAAGCAATTTGAGGCAATGACTTAACTGCTACTAAAGATCCTATACCACCTTTTAAAAGTTTTAAAATTCTCTCCTTGTCAATTTTCCTTCTAAACCTTCCATCTCAATCCTTCAACCCTACAACAAACAATGCTTGTGACCAAGCCAAAGGGCAGTTTTCATTGTGCTCTTGGCTATTTGCATAATACAATTCTGGCAACTCGCCTTTTTCATTCATTACTTGTATTGTCTTTCTCATATAGAAGGCATACTTATCAGGCTTGTTTATTTGTTTGTAGATAATTGCCAGCCAAGGCAATCCTTTTGTCCATTGTGCTTCACCGTTTCTATAATGGTATTTATCCCCAGTATACCTTATAACGCCCTTTTCCTTAACAAGTTTTCCCTCAATATTTTTCAAAATAGCATCTCTTTGCTCTTGGGTTGCAATATTGTATGGATATATTAAAGAAAGCAAAGCCAGGTCTATTTCCTTTGTTTCTGATTCACGAGGCAGTAATTTGTTTAATGCCTCTTCTCCTTTCTTGATCAAGTTTTGTGGAACATCAACAAATTTGCTGATTTTCTTTAATCCAGCAACACATGCGCCTATAGAAGAAGCGTGCACTTCTTCATTCTCTTCCCACATGCCATTGTCCTTGTCATGCCAATACCCAATGCTTTGCAAGTAACAAACCAGCTTTTGCAGAATTCTCAAGTCATTTTCATCTCTTACAATTTTGACTCTTTTTTCTTCTAAATCGCCAATCCTAAACAAAAAGGCGCCTATTGCGTCATTCTGCTTGTTGCCCCACTCTTCCCAAATCTCTTCCATTGTGATTGGGTCGTATCTTGCATGAATGTACTGGTAATGATGCTTTGGCTTTTCCCTTATTGCCCATTCTATCTTGTATTCATGCTTGAGAAGTATGTCAAGCAAAGCCCTCAATGTTTTTTTGACAATGCTGTATTTCTTGGCAGCTTCCAATCCAAGTGTTGTATATACATTGTCCCTTATCCATGCCAAATTATATCCTGTCTTGTCAGTCATCCTGCTAGCTGCAAAAAGCCCTGTCGGGTACTGCATTTGTTTTAGGATTTGAAGTGATTGGTTGAGCATTTTGGTTTTTATTTAGTCATATTCAATTGTCGGTACTATTTTATCTTGGCATTTTCCTTGCAACGTAATTACGTGGGAGAAATCTGGTTCCTAATACCCTTCCATCTAAAATAGAATCTAAGACATCATACTTTCTTTGTGAACCTCTTTTTCTTTCTTGATAAGGTGCATCATGATTACAAAATTGTCCATTAGCTATAACTACATATACACCATCTGATGCTGCATCTCTTGCAGCCTCAATTTTTGATTTTCCACCCCCCTCCCTGCCTTTGGTAGATTTAGGTAATGCTCTCTCTTCTTCTTTTGTAAGTAATACTTGCTCTTCTAGCCCTAGTGTGTTCTTAACAACTCTTATTGGTGTATAATTTCCATTTCTAATAGATTCTGCAGTATAAATTCCATCTGTATTTGACAATATAACTAAAAGAGGGTTGTAACCAGTTCCCTTTAGAAACTGTGCGTGTAGGCTAGCTAAACTATCATTGTCTCTGAATGCTCTTTCTCCTTTTAGTAAAATATCTATTTCTTCCAAACTTCTTTTATCGTCTTCATTTATAACAGGTATTCTGCCTTCAGAAAGCAACTTTTGATATTTTCTTAGTAACTTCGCATTTTTTTGAGGGTCTCTAATGTCGTCATGCGTTACAAGAGACTCGCCCACCAATTGTGGAAAAAAATGGTGCCTCCACAATTCGTAAAGCAAAAATTGACCTTCTATAGCATCTAATCTTTTTTGTGCTGGTGTATCCTTTTCTTTTTCAGGTATTCTTTCATCTTTTCTTAACCTTGCTTTCCTTCCAAGTCCAATTGCGCCTGATGTAACTAAAAGTATATTCAAACCTCTTTCTTCTCTCAATCGAGTTAAATCTTCTGAGATGCAGTTCATATTGTATATGGTTCTTTGATATTCATCATGAGCTATTATGCTAGTGCCTACTTTAACTACAAGCGTATCAATTCCAGAAACATCTGTGTACAAACCGTGATTTTCTGGTTCTTCCAAATGAAGTGAACCATCAAAAACCAAGAATGGAGAATTAGGACTATCTCTAAAATACTTCTCTAAATCAGTTTGAAATTTTACTCTATCCACCTTTGGCTCTCTTGACATAAACATACATTATCCATCTACTACTTATAAATCTTTCTATTTTAGAGTACTAAATAGTAGTAACGTTAGTGAGTTAATCTCGCCCTATTCAAAAATAGCCTTTTTTCTCAATTTTGTATAATTGGTGTTATATTGCCCTGCCTCGAAAATTCCGCAAATTTTCAGAGATGCAGGGTTGAGGATTTTCAAAAAATCCGAAAAGTTATGACGCAGGCATTTTTTCCAGAGCAGCAGCAATGGCGGCAAATCGAATGCAGAGGATTTTTCAGCTACGAAGTTCTGAAAAATCCTTTGTGAGTAGGATTTTCCCAAAGAAAATCCGTGTTTGCCTGCCATTATTGCTGCTGCAAAATGGTTTAAGTGAAACTTATTCTGCAAGAAATAAAGGAAAAAATGCCGAGTAATAATTCAATATAATT
>Ga0209541_10010419_pt1 | contig 14817 bp, 20 predicted proteins | sample RifCSPlowO2_01_FD_184027 | JGI IMG/M metagenome (GOLD analysis project Ga0209541, IMG submission 184027) | Groundwater microbial communities from Rifle, Colorado - Rifle CSP2_plank lowO2_0.1 (SPAdes) (version 2) | ecosystem: Environmental > Aquatic > Deep subsurface > Groundwater | place... | reverse complement strand
GATAATAGCTGTTGCAGACACAATCACAGAATATGCCAAACAAGCTGTTGCAGAACTGCAAGAGCAAAATAAGGAAGTTTACATGATAACTGGCGACAATGAAAGGACAGCAAAAGCAATAGCAAAACAGATTGGCATAAAAAATGTTTTTGCAAGTGTATTGCCGCAAGACAAGGCAAAATCAGTAAAAGAACTGCAAAAAGAAGGCAAGATAGTTGCAATGGTTGGCGACGGGATAAATGACGCGCCAGCATTGGCCCAGGCAGATATAGGTATAGCAATCGGTTCAGGAACAGATATTGCTATTGAAACAGGTGGTATAGTGCTGATAAAAAATGATGTTCGTGATGTTGTTAAGGCAATAAAGCTAAGCTCTTATACAATAAAGAAGATAAAGCAAAATCTTTTCTGGGCATTCGTTTACAATATTCTTGGCATACCAATAGCAGCAGGCGTTTTGTACCCGGTTTTTGGTTTTACTTTGAATCCTATGATAGCCGCAGCTGCAATGGCATTAAGCTCAATATCAGTCGTGACAAACTCGCTGAGTATGAAAAGGTTCAAGGCATGAGAAAGCTTGTTTTAGTATTATTAATAATCTCCATTCCCATTTTTATATTGTTGTTAAACCTGAATCTTCATATTTACAATGAGAAATTTTATCTTGGTGAATTTGAAAAGAATAATGTATATGCTAGCCTAGAAAAGGAAAAAGTCATTGAAAACTACAATCTTCTGATTGATTACTTCAAAGATAAAGGCAATCTTGATCAAAGTTTTTTTAATGCAAAGGAAAAATCACATTTGGTTGATGTAAGGAATCTTATAAGGCTTTCAAGTTATATGCTTTATTTTTCTGGTTCTGTATTGCTGTTGGCAATATTATATTTTATTTCAAAAAAGTTTTTTAAAGATTTAAGAAGAGGACTGTTGATGGGCAGCATTGCAACAATGATTATTCTTGGTGTTTTTTTATTGCTTGCATTGTTTGATTTTGCAAATATTTTTTTGTGGTTTCATTTAAGTTTTTTCTCAAATGATTTATGGATTTTAAATCCCGAAACTGATAATTTGATTGTTATGTTCCCATTTGAGTTTTTCTATGATTCTGCTGTTGCTGTGCTGCTTAATAGTTTAATCACGTCTGCAATTATTTTTTTGCCCTGCATAATTCTCAAATTTTTAACAAAATCTTCTGCTGGATAATCTGTTATGTTGACACCCAAAATATCAACTAATCATGATTAACACCCAGCATTTTCCTGATATTTAGATACCTGAAGAACTGCGGACTTAAGTCCGCAGGGTCAGTGGCTAATTGAATTCTATGATTGATCTTTGTCCTACTTCTTTATACTGCTCATATGTATATTTCTGCCAATGTTTCTTCTGCCCTTCTTCAACATACCACTTCATGCTTTCTTTTGTTACTTCTCCAACACTTCTATAGAAATGGCCTTCAGACCAAAACTTATGGCCCCATAAATCTTCTTTAAACAAAGGCCAGAAATTCTTTCGCATCATATAACTGCTGTATCCCTTGATTTCTTTTACCAATTGTATTTCCCCAACGAACCTTACATTCGAAACAAAAAGGTGCAAATGATCTGGACCAAAACCATAGCCTGAAAGTATTACCTTGTGTTGTTTTAACTTCTCGTATATATAAGCTAAAGTAAGTTCTCTAACTAACGAGTCTTCGAAAATTCCTCGTCTGTATGCAGGGGTAAGTTGTATATGATAATTCGATTCTCCAACAGCGTGGGCACTAGCTACTAATTCAGTTTCCATTTTTAAAACACCTCACAGAAAGTTTTTTATTCTAGTATTGTATAGCTCACGCTAAGCGTGATTATACAGTTGGCTAACATCAAGCCAACTATTTTTTATTTATTTTTCTAGAATTAATACTTTACTTGGCTCGCCTTTAATCTGTGAAATTCATCTGTGGGTTAAAACCCACTAAGGTTTCTTTCACAGGCTCGCCCTAAAGAATCCATGCAATTGACAGGAATTAGTTTGATTCAACCAAGCACTTTTTTGACATGCTCTTCTTTTATCTTGTTATAGCCTTGGTCAATAGTATATCTGCACACATCTTCGCAGTTCTTCAGAAGCCTTCTTGGATTCTTGGCAGATTTCTTGAAAACCATCTTTATTATATCGTCTTGCATGAAGTTTGTGTGGCCTATGCGCTTTCTTATTATGTTGATTGCATCATCTTCTGTTAGTTCACCTAGCCTTATTACATTAGGGCTGATCAATTTGGATAATCCATTTCCAAACCTGATCTTGTCAAAGTTAGGGCCAACTAAAATTATAGATTTGAAATTCTTTGTGTAATAGTCCAAAATCTTTTCAGAATCCTCTTGGCTGATGTCCTGGGCCTCATCAAGAAGCAGTATAAGATTGTTGTCATCGCTAAACAAGCCGCTAAAAAATCCATGCCTGTTTTTTATCAGTTTTTCAAAATCTATGCTGGATGCAGTCCTGTTGCAGCTGTAATATACCAGCCTTTTTTTCCCGCCAAATCTTCTTATTATCTTTTTTAGTATTGTTGTTTTGCCCTTTCCATAATCCCCTTCTATAAACAAGACTTCCCCATTATCTATCTTATTGAATACTACATCCAAGTCATAGCCAATTACTTCATCATGGAATGCCATCGGCTTTATGCTGAATGGGTTGTTGTAAAATCCTAATTCCTTGTACCATATGTTCATCTTAGTAATACCTCTCTGCTGCATCTTCATATATGACTCGCAAGTCCTCTGGCTTTTCTTCTTTTACCGGCCCATCTTCTTTTTTTTTCCCCGCATTTTTTTTTTCAGATTTCTCTGTACTCTTTTCAACACTGCGCTTCTTGTCCAAAGGCAGCAATTTGTTAACATGCTCTAGCGTTACTTTTTCTTCCTTTGTTTCAGCTATTGTTTTGCATAGCTCTTCGCATGCATTCAGGAATTTCTTTGGATTTCCATCAGTTCTTTCAAATATCTCCTTGGCAACATCATCAGGAATAAGCTGTTTGCCATTTAATCTGGAGTTTAATATGTCTAATGACTCATATTCTTTTAAGTCATTTAACTTTATTACTTTCTTTACCCTGTCTTTCAGGGATTCTGTGAAATTTGCTTTATTATAGCTTTCCCCGGTGAATATGATTGATTTTATGTAATTTTGGTCATAGAAATATTTTATTCTCTCGCAGTTTTTTTTGTCAAGTTCCCCCGCATCATCCATGAGAACTATCATGCCATTGGGCATTTTGCTGAATATCCTTTCTATAAAGTTGTACTTTCCTTTTAGAACATCTTCAATGTTCAAATCCTTGATTTTTTGGCATTCTACAAAAGATACCTTGCCAAATCCCATGAATGATTGTATTGCTTTTTTTAATATTGCTGTTCTTCCTGATCCTGGCTTGCCTTCAATGAAAACTATATTGCCTGCATTAATGTTATAAATAATATCTTCCATTATGTTTTCATTGCCCGCCAGCTTATGGCGTGCACTGTCATCAAATGGATTTTCACTAAAACCAAGATCATTGAACCACATTTTCAAGTTCCTCTGCTTTTTTCCTGAAGAATTCAGATTCTTTGTAATAATCTAATGCCAGGGCTTCATCCCCCTGTTCATGATAATATTCCCCCTTCTTGTGGCATACCTCTGCCTTGCCATAATATCTCTTTGCAGATTTGTGCATCAGTGAATGCAAAATAATGATAACAAAAATTAGTATTATCCCCCCCATTATTAAACCCCACGAATTCATTATATTTTTGGTATGAAACCGATTATAAAGTTTACTAGGCTAAAAACTATATTCTAAATTATGTATTTTGTCATATACTTCAAAAAAATAAGGCCTGCAAATTTTATTTTTGTAAGTGAATATTTTGCATTCTTATCAAATCTGGTTGATTTTGAAACCACTTTATAGTGGTGATAAATAGAAAGATTTATATATCTAGGTTTCTAAATTCATGTTATGAAAATAGGCCTTATACTGATACTTGTACCTTTCTTGCTTGGCTTGATAATAAGCCAGGCTGTGAGCGATAATATAAGTTTTGAGATGCCATTTAGTGACAGCAAAGAAAAAATTTCTCCTCATGATAGGATAGATGAAAGCCAGATATTTGTCTATAATGATATGGTTGTCCTGCAAATGAAGGGTGCTTCATTGGCAGAATATGCTGATACAAATTCAATGGATCCTCTGCTTGATGAGGGTAGCAATGGCATTGAAATAGCACCAAAAGATGAAAATGATCTGCATGTCGGGGATATTATTGCTTATGAAACCAGCATTGGCTTGATTGTTCACAGGATAGTTGGAATAGGCGATGACGAGGAAGGTAAATATTTCATTTTGAAGGGCGACAATAACATGGAAAATGATCCTTACAGGATAAGGTTTGACCAAATAAGATATGTTTTGGTGGGAATAATCTACTAGGAGGAAAAAATGAGCGAAAGAAAAGAGATTATATGCAGCAAATGCGGCGCAGTTTATTTTTCAGATGAGATTCCGTCTGGATTAAGATGTACTTGTTTCAGCGAGGAATTTGAAATCGCTGAAGTTGAGGCATAAAAATGCTTAATGAGCTATTGATATTGAATAAGGCAAGGGCTGATGATATAGGAATATTATGTGATGAACTAAATAAAGCAAATCTAACTATTGATGAGATAAAAGAAATAAGAAGGACTACCATCGAACTTGTAGAAGATAAACGTTCATGCGATTTGCTGGGTTTTGATTATAGGAAAATTGGCGATGATGATCTTTTGAGGCTGGATTACATAGCATACCATATGGTAAAAAAGGATTTTAACATTGCAAGATTATATGTAGAAATATTTAAATAAAATCAATATGAAATAGCCTATCAAGCAGCCGATTGTTATGAAAGGCATTGCAGGATAGTATTTCTTTTTTTCTGATTTGTAAAGCAATATTGACAAGGCAATTGTTGCACAGATCGAAATGACTATTGATCTGAAGCCATAATCCCTTAGCAAAACCCCTGCAAACAGCAAGGGAAAACCTATGTCTCCCCCTCCAAGTACAGCTATGTTGTTTTTGTATGGTATCAATAAGCCTGCAAACAGGCGCAATTTAGTCTGGAATTTTGCCAGGTTTACCATTGATTTGGTTATCCAGACGCTGAACATGTCATACATGGATATGGCAGCAAGCAGTATTATCATTATGGTTACATTCAATACTGGCGCGAAAATAGCTGCCATAGCGCCATAAATAAAAAGTTCAGTTATATTATGGATAACAATGTTTCTTTTGACTACCTTGAAGAAAGCAAGTATTATTGCAAGAATAACTGAAAAAATTTGGCTTAGCATAGTTGAAAATGATATCGAAAGGGTAAATACCACTGCTAAAAAGAACCATATCTTCCACAGGAATGCCATGTTAAATTTTGCAAAGAATATAATGATGACTGTTGCAATTAGTATTATCAGGAATATAAATGATGCTGATTGCACTGGCTTTTCCTGGTTTACTTGGGGTCTTTCTATTCCATAAGGCAGGTCTTTTTCCAGGTAAAAGTTTGTTATCGCCAGGCCGATTATTTGGGTCAGAAAGAACAGTATTATCAGCATTAATGTTATCTTGATCCCGTGTTTCATTATAATAAGCATTATTTAGCTGATTTAAATTCTTTGTGATATCAATTTTTTTCTTCTTAATGCAAAAACCTTCTTTGCCTTTGTAATGTTTTGCCTATTGTCTGATTGTTCCCCATTCTTTGCCAGTTCCAATTTGGAAATCAATAGGTCATCAAGGTCAGAAATGTATTGCCTTGCTTCTGGCGTGATGCCAAGTTCACTGCTTTCTGAAACCATATATTTCATGACTTCATGGGCCCTGCGCATGTTGTTTCTTATCTTGTAAGGGTCAGTTTTAATTAAAAACTGCGCATTTTCTTGTTTATTCATTATGGAATATGCCATGTTTCCTGCAACCTTTACCAGGCTAAACAAAGACGCAAACAAAACGTTTCTGAAAAATGATTGGCTGTCAACATTTGCATAAATTATCGGCTCAACAGTTTGATCAAGTGCAATTTTCTTTTTCAGGAATTCGCGCTTTTTTAGATAATATCCTGTGTATTCTTTTATTTGATCTATCTTTGTTTTAATGACATTATTTATCAGGAGCATTGCCAAATCCTGCTCTGGTGTGCCTTTCTTGACATGGCCAAAATCTATTAATTTTATTCCAGTTTCACCATGTATAAAATTTCCCAAATGCATATCTCCATGGATTATCCATTCTGGCAACATGTTGGAATCCTTAAACATCTCATCTAGCAATCCATCCAAGCTAATTGATATGTGTTTCTTGTCATGGCCTGTTGGAAATAATCCCTTGTAATTTAATATATTTTCAAGATTGTTCTGGAACATTATTTTGTAAGTTTCTGGCCTTAGTTCTATAAATGCAAAATTTTTTTGTTTTAAGATATCTTCTATGGCATATTTGTTAAATGCAGTTGCAACATGAAACAAGGCAAGAGTTTCCAATGATCCATTTATCAATTCATCCCTTTTGTTTTTTACCAAATTATAACTGCTGTCAATATTTTTTACCTTAGCGAGCGTATCTTCAAGAGCCTTCAATTCTTGGCCTATAGGATTGCCACTGATATATTCGCTTATCAGTATTTTCGCGTCATCTAATGTTTCTGATATTTCTGTTCCTCTGTAGGGTTCTGCTGTTGCTCTTATCTGTTCGCCATTTTCATTGTAAAAATAACCCTTTGAAAATACCATCTCTTCTATGACTTTCTCTGCAATGTATCTTGAAGGCAGTTCTTTTACGCCTAAAAGTCCTATCCTTGTATAGTCATCAAAGTATTGTTTAATCTTTATTTTTGATGGCAGTTGTGCATTGTGATTGCTGTCTATGTAAGATATGCCGGTTAACCTGGCAAGTCCTATGTCTTGATTGAAAAATTCTGTTAAGCTTGTAATGTTCATCAACTCTGCTCTTGCAGAGCGTATCATCGCCCCATTTATGTGTTTTGTTTCGCCAACTGCTCTTGCAACTATGTCAAGCAGCTCCTTGGAAGCATTATAATCTTCTTTTAGCTGCTTTGTTATGTCTAATACTATTCCTTTCTGGTTGGCTGTTTCCATTTTATCCCAAATAAATTAATTCTGCTCGTAAATATCTCTGGCCAAAAAGACTATAAAATGTTCCATGCTCTTGAATTTCTCAATAACGCTGCCAGTAATGGCGATATTGGATTTCGTTAACAGTTTGTTGCATTTTTCCAGTATTTCATCCTTGTTGGAAGCCACATTAAATGCAAGATCCTTGTTCTTGTTGTAATATGATTTCATTGTTGTCAAATATTCTTTTTCTATCAATGCATAAATGTATAACAACTCTTCAAAATCAGCCCTTTTAATATTTAATACTTTGAAAAATTTTGCAACCCTTTTTATTTCATCTGCAAATTTTTCAAGATGCGAAACCATGAGCCATAGGGTTAATAAATTTTCTGACGCCAGGCCGAATGACTTGGCCAGCCTTGGATCATTTAATGCCTTCTTGATAAACCTGAACAGCATGAATGTTATCCTGTTTATCTCATTGTCCATGTTGTATATTTTTTCTAAGTTTAGTTTCTTGTCATAATGTTTTGTATCTTCCATCATTGACCTGATGATCAAATCCATTCTTCTTGTTAGGTCTTCAAGGGATATCCTTTCCAGGTTCAAAAAATCTTTTGCAACTATCAGGTTCTTGCCTTGATCTGTAATGTCCATTGTTGTGAAGTCCCTTATGCTGTCTCTAAGCTCCTTGTAAAATTTCAAATTTTGATTGGATTCGACTCTTATTATATCATACCCTGCTATGTAATTTGAGATTATTTCCCTCTTTACTTCTTTAAATGTTTTTTTTCCGACATTGATTGCTACTTTTCTAATCTCTTTCTTGATCTCTTTTTCTTGCGGTGCAATTACTATCTCATCATTGCCATTCTCAAAGCAGTATACAAAATCACCCTTGCCAAGATCATGCCTGTTTACCCAAGCCTTGGGAAGTGATATAATGTACGATGAATTGCCGAAACTTATTAATTTTCTAGGCTCCATTGTTACCACCTTCTATAATAAGCTAGATGAATATATAAGTATTTTGTTACTAAGTATATGTTATATATAGTGTATATAGGGTAATTATATATTAATTTCTATACTATTAATATTAAGTTTTTACAGGTGTTTTTGGGGGTGGGTTAAATGAAGAATGTTAAGGCAAGCAAGCATACAAAAGAAGATGATGAGGAAAGAGACATATACTCTTCAGAATATATTGAAGAGCTCGGAGAAGATGATGAACTCTCATTGGCAGAACAGGGATTTATGGAAGGCTATATAGAGGCATAATAAAATTATTAGGGGAAACAGAAATGAATAACTGCAGCATATGCGATGAACCAATAACAAACCCGATATGTCCAAAATGCATTGCAAGGTCGTTAAGAATCTGGCTTATGCATAACAATCCCGGATTAATAGAAATAATCGATGCAAAGTTAAATGTATTTATGGGGCTAAACAGCTTGGATAGTGATGTGAATTGCATAAAATGTGGCGAAGAGATGAGTATATGCATGTATTGCTTTATAGAATCTATTTATGCTGACATAAAAGAAAGCAATGATGTAATAACCATAAAGACATTCCCTTTCAAATTATAAGATCATTTGTTAACAAGATATTCTACTATTGAAGCAAATGCTGGCCTGGTTATAAATACTCCTACAGATATTCCTATTATGGTGGTCAAGGCAAATCCCCTGATCAAGCCTGCGCCAACCCAAAATAATGGAATTGTTGCAACGAATACTGTTGCAAATGATGTCATGATGATTGCAAATGCCCTTTTAATGCGCTGCTTCCAGTTCAATACTGTTTCTTTTTCTCCAAATAATACCTCGTCAGTTATTATGATTTGATCGTCTACACCAGTGCCTACTGCTGCTATTATTCCTACTATTGCTGCTATGTCTATGTTCCATTTTATTAGCGCTGCTATCCCCATTATTATGAGTATTTCGCTTATCATTGTTATCATCATTGGTATTATTATCATTGATTTCCTGTATCTGATGTAAACAACCAGCGTTACTGCTATCAATGCAAATATTGCAAGCAAAAATGTGTTTTTGACAAAATCATTGCCTAGTGTCGGCGAAATATTGTCTAGTTTGGCAATCTCTATGTCTACAGGCAGGCTTCCTGTAATTAGGATTGTCTGCAGCTTGTTCATGTTTTTTATTGAATTTTCTTGCGCTATTTTTTGGTCTTGGCCAGAGCCCGGGCCAGAAATTGCTATGTCTGTTGTTTCCCTGCCTTTCAGGTCAGCGCCAATCTGCAAGGAATCCACTAATTGATCATCAAGATAAAAATCAATGTTCTTTTCCAATATGGATCTTCCGTCAGGGCTCTGTATAATCTGCAAGTTTTTAGTTACTTCAGCATGCCTCTTTGCTGCTTCACTGCTTAGCCTTATTGCAAATTCAAACTGGCATTGATAGCCGCCCTGGGCTGCATTGCAGCTTCTTATGCCTGAGCAAGAACCATCCCCGCGGCATACAAAAGGCAAATCTTTTTTCCCGCCAACGAAAACTGTTTGATTTGCTATCTTTGCTTCAAATTTGCCTTGTGCAGCAATAAGATTTTCTACTTCATCGCTTGACACGCCAGCTATTTCAACAAGAACATACTTGTTTCCTGATAAGTCCTTTACAGACCTTATGCTTAAATCAGTCAAGCCATATACATTTAATCTGTTGCTTAAAACGCTTACTAGGTCATTGATTGTTAAGTCAGTTACATCTTTTTCCTTTGGATGAAGCAATACCCTTGTGCCTCCTTCAAGATCAAGGCCTTTTATGATGTTCGTTTTTTTTACATCCCTTACAGTTATTTCTGGCTGAGAGTAAGTTAAATAAGAAAATTCGCCGCCCTTGGTTTTTATTGTTATCTTCTCTTTTGGAATAATTTTATTGATTAAATCAATGTAATCAGTTATATTCTTTATATCTTTGCTGTTTATTGCCAATATTTTGTCGCCTATCGCCAGGCCAGGAATTTCACTCTTTGTTATTGTAAGATTTTCATCAAAGCCAATTTTAATTTTGTTTGTAACATTGACTTTCAATTTGGATCTGTCTGTAACTATTGACAATTCCACTGGTTTCTTGTTAAGATAAGAAACAGCATTATTGTAATCTGCTATGGTCTTTATATCTATGTCATTAACCTTTATGATCTTTAAGTCCTGCTTTAAACCATTGTCTGCTGCCAGGCTGTTGGCTGAAACGCTTTTTATCTCAATGCCTGATGCAAAAGGATTTGGCCTTATTGCTAATAATGATATGGCTATAAAAAATACCAAGATCCAAACTCTTAATGTAAATATTTTAACCATGTTTCTCTGCGTATGCTTTTAACAAATAAACATTAACAAGCCATGTGCTGAACAGGTCAGCAAACAAGCCCATTAGTATGACCATAAACATTGCCTTCATGACATAAGAGTTTGTTAAAAAATAGCCGACAAGCAATGCTGCTATGGCTGTAAATGTCATGGTTGTTCCTGTCTTTATTGATTCAAATATCCTGTCATTCAAGTTGCCAGAGGTTTTTCTTTTAAGTATCTTTGTTGTAAGCAAGATGTCTGTATCAACACTGTAACCTATCAGCAAAAGCAGTGCTGCTGCAGTAGATATGGATAGTTTTATGCCTAAAATGTTCATGCCTGCCATTGCAACAATCATGTCAAAAATTGCTGCAAATATTACAGCAACGCTTGGAACAAAAACCCTGAATGTAATGAATATCACTATTGCCATAAAAATAAATGCAAAAATCATTGCTATTATTATCTGGGAAGAAAACGCTTTTCCCAGGCTGGCACCTGTTATTTCAACTGAAAAATTATTGTTGGTCAGCTTGATTTTGAGAAAATCCTCGAGTGCTGCCTTTATATCATCAATCTTGTCAAAGTTTGTTTCAATTATGACCCCTTCCGGAACAGAAGTGCCGAATTTTGTTAATTTTCTTACTGAAAATTCAGCGTTGCCAAACCTTGAATTTAAAAAAGACTCTATATTTGTCGTATCCTTGTCTGTGTTTATTGTTATTGTAGAGCCCCCTTTCAGTGATATGTCCTTGTCAAGAAACTGGCCTGTAGTAGAGTAAGCATAGAAAAGAGATCCCATGCTTATGACTAGTATTATTATTGGTATTAATTGAAGCTTCTTTAGGTTATTTATGTAAAAATCTGCTATGCTCATGCGTGAATCTTGCTTGGATAGATTTATAATTGTTTTGGTGGTTCTAATGGATTTTTTGTATATTCGCTTTTTGTGTGGCATAAAAAATCTTATAAACAAGTAGAGTTTTACAAGAACATATGAAATTGGAAAAAGAGATGGTTGTTTCTGTTTTGATACTTGCATTCTTATTGGCAATTTTCTTTGTTAACAACCCGAACATTACCGGCTATACAGTTTTAGATGAAACAAGCGATGCCATTGACAATGCTTTGCTTAATTTTAATGAGCTAAATTCAAAAAATATTGAGTTTCTAAATGTTTTCGGAATAGACCTTAATGCTGCAAAATTAAGGGAATTCAAAACAAGACTTGAAAGTATGGAAAATGATGATTCTGGAATGAATGAACTGCAGCAGGAAATAAATGATTTTCTTGAGCCATTGCCTAAGAGCATAAAAAAAACCGGAACATTCAGGGATGGTCAGGTCTTGGAATTAAAGAATATAAAGAATAGTTATAATTTTGGTTCAGAACAAGAATTGTACTTGTATCAAAAGAATGTGAATGTTGTATTTGAAGCATCAAAATATGAGGTAGAATTTTATTCTGGCTCGAGAGGAGTCTACACGACAGTAAAGAAGATAATAAAAGCAAGTCCAAAAATAGAGGACTTGAAGATTTATGAGATTTTTGCAGCAGATGCTGTTGCAATAAGCATATATGGAAACAGTCATGTCAAGGAAGGCAATTCTATTGTATATGACTTGAGCGAGCTAAGCGATTATGAAATATTATATGGAATAAAAAATGATATGGATCTTAACAAGGCATATGATTTCAAGACCATAATAGTTCCAAAAAACAAGGTTATTGATGATGAAAATAAAGTCGGCAAGGATTATGTTTGCGGCGACAATATATGCACTAGCCCTTTTGAAGATAAAATAACATGCCCTGAAGATTGTGTTGCAGCCGGCAAGGGCATACCTTGGTTATATATTTTGATATTATTGGCAATATTTGCGACAGGCATTTTTTACCTGAACTTGTACAAGGGCCGTGCTGATTATAGGAAGGTAACAAAGGGCAAAAGCCCGTTTGCATCCAATGTAGACCTTGAAAATGTAAAAAACTTCATAAAAGGCTCAATTAAAAAATGGATAAGTCTAAGCGAAATCAGCAGATCATTGGCCAATAAAGGATGGAGCAAAAAACAAATAAGATACGCATTTGAAGATGCAAGGTGGGAATTAAGAAAAGTGTTATTGGACCTTACTCCAAAATCAAGTGCAGCTAATACTGCTCTTGCTGAAGATTATATAAGAAAATGCATTGCTGCAGGAATGGATGATCTTAATATAAAAACTGCATTGTTTTCAAAGGGCTGGAAACCAGAGCAGATTGATGTTGCATTGAAAAAAGCAAGGGCAAGCAAAAATAATTGATCTATTCTGTGCAAATCACCTTTGCCCAAGAGCAAAACTTGCATTCTGGATCAGGCGGTGGAGGATCTTGCTGCATTATCAAGTCTGTTGCCTTTCTAAAAATGTGTTCTCCATTCGAGGGATTTGCAGGGACCTCTATCAATTTTGTGTCAAATATTACTTCTCCTGTTTCCAAAACCTTGTTAGGGTAATAAAATAACAAATAAGAATAACTTTCTGTTTCATAGCCATTTTTTATGAGCAGGAAATTGTACAAGTCTAACTGCAGTTTATAATGCTCATGGCTGTCTTCCTTCACAGGAAATCCCCTTGTTTTGTAATCAAGCACTATCAGCTTATTGCCTTTTATTAGAATATTGTCTATGGCGCCATGAAGTATTACACCAGAAGATTCATTTTTATAGCGCAGGCCTTTTAGGTTATTTCTCCATATCTTAAGCTTTTCCCTGTCATGGAACAAGGTGCAGCCTTTAATGCAGTCATGGTGCTTAAGTTCTGGCGGCAATTCATTTTTTTCCATGAACCTGTCAAAGTGATCTTTTAGTATTTTGTCCATTCCAGAAGGCAATGATGGAAAAATGCTGTCTGGCCTCCTTATGTTCTTGACAATTTTGAGCCAAAAGCAGCGCGGGCAGTCAAGCAATAAATTAAGTGACGATGGTGATAATTTATATGAAATAATTCTATTTTGCAGGTCATCTGTAGTTGACATGCTATATCTGTTGATTATTTAAATTATAAATATTGCTATATGTTTAACTTCGTAGCCAAGAAGTCTATATCCTGAACTATGTTAGGTTATAGATGAATCGGCTAATTTGGAGTAATATATATAAAGAAGAAAGCTAATAGTGAAATCAGAAGATAAAATGCAACTAACTCAGCAAATAAAAATTAAAGATTTTTTATTTCGTCTAATTTCTCGTCTAATTTTTTGCTATAGTATAACAATACTACTATTATTATAACAACTAAAAGAAATAGCAAATCTGATTTAGCAATATTTAAACTATCAGGTAAGTTATCAATTAAAAATACTGATATTATCGCAGTTCCAATCAGAACAAGCATAATATTCTGATTATTTAATAGATTATTATATTCTAAGTCTTTAATGTTCTTTTCTTTTTGTTTAGCATTTTAGCATCAATCATTTTATTTAACATCTAAGAAATATACAAATCCTATGAGGGCAATAATTACTCCAACAATAAATCCACTAATAGTTAAATTAGTACCTAATCTAAATATTGGTGTTGTAATCATTAATAAAAATCCAATTACCATAGCGATGATAGAAATTACTTTTTGACTTTGCCTATTTCTAAATGGAAATAACAAATTATCACACCCTTTTTACTATTAAAAGAGTTATTTGATTTATTTAAATCTTCTTTGTTATCGTTTTGTAGTAAATCCATGGTTTCAAAATTATTTAAAAATTACCAACCATTTAATTTACAATTTACCAGAATAATATTATAGAAATCCTTATAAATTTTCAATTCAGTAATTATGATTTATATTAAGAACATAGGGGGTTTATTAAAATGACGCAAACGCAACCAATTTTCATATTGCCTGAAGGTTATCAGAGGACTATTGGAAAAGACGCCCAAAGGAATAACATAGCTGCAGCAAAGCAAGTTGCAGAAACAGTTAGAACAACTCTTGGCCCAAAAGGCATGGATAAGATGATTGTTGATTCTATGGGTGACGTAATAGTTACAAATGATGGTGTGACTATTCTAGAAGAAATGGGCATAGAGCATCCTGCAGCAAAAATGCTTGTCGAAGTTGCAAAAACCCAGGAAAACCTGGTTGGCGACGGCACAACAACGGCAGTTATAATTGCAGGCGAGCTCTTAAAAAATGCAGAAGAATTGCTTGATAAGAATATCCATCCTACTGTTATATCAAAGGGGTATCGCATCGCAGCAGAGCAATCTCAGAAATTATTGAACAGAATAGCAGAAAATGTAGATGAAAAAGATGAGGATATTTTAATCAAGATTGCAATAACAGCTATGACATAACAGTAGGAT
>Ga0209541_10010417_pt1 | contig 14819 bp, 15 predicted proteins | sample RifCSPlowO2_01_FD_184027 | JGI IMG/M metagenome (GOLD analysis project Ga0209541, IMG submission 184027) | Groundwater microbial communities from Rifle, Colorado - Rifle CSP2_plank lowO2_0.1 (SPAdes) (version 2) | ecosystem: Environmental > Aquatic > Deep subsurface > Groundwater | place... | reverse complement strand
TCATTGAAGAAAAAGTTAAGGATAAGATCAAAGAAACATTGGAAATATTGTTTATGGAGGCTAAGAGGCAGAATTATTCCATCACCAGCACAAATATTCTTTAGTTCGCCGCTCCCAACAATTCTTAGTGTCCATTTTCCACCATTTTTCCTATATTCTTTAAAAGCTGGAATGAGTATATCTATAGCTTTTCTTTTATTTAATTGTCCAATAAATAAAAATTCATTGTTTCTTTTTTCAATAGGATTTATTTTTTTAAATATTTCCTCATATGCTCCATATAAACCAGTATAAATTCTGTCTTGTTTCATGCCTAAAAATTTCATCAATTTTAGACCAGCTTTGCCGGGCACTAGAGAGGCATCAAAATATTTTTTTAAATAAAATCTAAACCATACTGCTCCTAACAACTGCTTTATATCCCCTCTATATCTATTGTCTACTGCAACAACTATTTTGGCTTTATTTTTTTGTTTAATATATCGATCATATTTTAACCAACCTTTATGACTCCACCCAGAATGAATAATAAAATTTCTATCCGCAAATTCATTCTTGCGATTCCAAATATCATTTGGATTATCAAGCCAGATAATAGAGTGCCTTAGTATTTGTTCTAATCCCACAAAAGGGTCTTTTGGTCTTGTTGCAATAATAATAAGCTTTTCCTTAAACAAATCTGCCACTTTTTTTATAAGCAAGCCACATACAGGAAAACCGCTCCAAAATATCAGCGGTTTTATTTTTTGTAAATCAATTTTAGTGTTTTGTTCCATTAATTTACCTACCTCTTAACATGCTCACAATCGTTTCTAGTGTTCTTAGGAAAAAGTCTGTCCCAAGGAAAAAACCCGGATTACTCACATGTATTTCAAGTCGAGCTGGAATCTGGAGTATTCTTCTTATAACAGATCTACCAATTCTTCTTCCATTTACAAAATAATTTCCTCTTCCTGCTACTGAAAGGGCGGGTAAGGCGTCTTTGTAAGAATATATATAATTACCCCATATAATTGCTCCTAATATTGGTTTTGGTTTAATTCCTTTTTTAATTAGTTCACAGGCTTCTGTTCCTGAATATACTTTGTCTGCAATATCCATTTTACCCCAGTTTGTATCCCCAATGAGTATAACTGGCTTACGAGCGTAGCATGCTTCTACTCCTATAGTTGAAGCAAATGTAATTACCACATCAGCTCTATTCATCAAAGCATAGGTATCTTTTTTTGATAGAGGGGTCTCAATTATTACATGGGGATATTTTTTCCCAAGGAGTAAATATTTTTCTGTAATATTATTTGCCGAAAAAATTTGATTAGGGTGCATTTTGATAACTATAATGTACTCATCCTGAGGAAGAGAAATAGCTAACTTTTCCATTTCATCTAACTGGCTTTCAGGCACATATCCATCCCATTCTTTGCCAATAAATTTATACTCGTCTTCTGTTGTAGGATAGACCGCAATAACTTTTTTAGTTGTATTTTTAATAGCTTCAGGCAAGCTTCCGCGTTCCTGGTCTTTTGTATAGATAGGGTCACCAGTATTTTTACTTTCTATTTTTCTCTCAAAAAATTTTGCAGCACTTATTTCAGCTTCTTTTTTATTTGCTTCATAGCAACTTAAAGCTCTTCTGGTATTTCCCTCTATTGAGTGTATTAATTCATTAATAAAAACAATTTCATGCAGGCTTTTTTTTATTTCATATAATCCAAATCCTATATTTGAATCTTTTGTTGCCTCAAGAGCTGGCCTTACGCACCCAAAACGTCCATTAAACATAAATACAAAATCATAGTGCTCATTTTTTATTTCAGAAATAAAGTAATTGTACAGTTTTTTTGCGCTTTCAAGCATATTGTTGTAAGCGCACATCCATTTTGGTGACAAATCTTTTTTGCTTTCTGCTTTTAATATCGAAGCAAAAGAAGACATTGTTCCTATTTCTAGTGTTTCGGCGGTTTTGTTGGAAACCTTATCTGACATATTGCGTAGATTAATAATTTTTAATCTCACATCCAAACCTTTTATGGCGTCTTTTGCTCTAAACATTCTATAATTATCAATAGATTTTCGATTGAAAGGATTATCCATTGGGGACTTGAAAGATCTATCACATAAATATACTGTTACTTTATTACCTCTGCTTAGTAAATCTATGATTGCTGCAGCATGAAAATCAATCATTAGCGATATAGAGGCAGAGTTAATATAAACAGCAACTTTGCTGTTTATTATCTTATCTTTATTTTTTATTTCTGTTGGTTTTAATATGGCATTCATTATTTTAATATAATATTTTTTCGATAAATTCTCTTACTGCCCCTAATCCGCCATTTTTAGAAACACACAGAATATTTGGCATATTTTTTATTTCATTATGAGCGTTATTTGGACAACCAGCAATTCCTACACACTCAAGAAGTTCTTTACAGTTTATGTCATCTCCAATATATGCAACCTCTTGTAAACTTATATTTTCCTTTTTACACAGTTCTTTAATGGTATTTAATTTTTCTTCATGATTAAGTCCTTGAAATAAATAATCAACTTTTAGTTTTTTAGCTCTATTTTCTGCTATTTTAGTATTTTCTCCCGTTATTAATCCTGTTTTTATACCTTTCTTTTTCAACATTTCAAATCCTTTGCCATCTATTGTGCTGAATTTTTTTAATTCATTACCATTAACATCATAATACATTCCACCGTCTGTAAGTGTGCCATCAATATCAGAGAGGAAAAGTTTTATAGAGGTTTTTTTGTTAGGCAAGACATATTTTTGTAAAAGTTTTTCAACCATTAGCCAATCATTTGGTTCGTCGATCTCTATTCCTGTGTATTCGTCCATTTTATGGATTATAATTTTACCAGAAAGTCTGTGCAGTGGGTTTTTTTTAATATTGCTTATTGTACTTATATAAAATGCTCCATTTTCCATTATCAGCCCTTTAAAATCCTGTCTTCTTGGGCGATTTTTATAATCGTAATTTACTGGAGTGTCATTTTCATTCCAGAAAAATCTTTTTGTTCGGACTCCTGTAAGAAGTGAATCAGCTTTTTCTTTTTTAAATTTTTCTATTGCATTATTAAAGTCCTCTGGTTTTGTGAGTGGGGAAGTGGCTTGCACGAGTATGAATAAATCATTATCTTTAAAATTGTTTTTATTTATAAACTCTATCATTACAGATTCTGTTGAAGAAGTGTCTTGTGCGTTTTCTGGATTTCTATCATATATTTTAATCTTGCTCATATTAAAAGACTCAACCACTTTTTTGATTTTTTCCGAATCGGTTGCTACATAGATAATATCTATTTTTTCCGAATTTTCTAACGCACTTAAAACCCAAAAAACAAGTGGCTTGCCACATAATTCTTTTATATTTTTTAGTGGTATGGATTTACTTCCACCCCTGACTGGAACAAAAGCTATATTCATTCATTTTTTACTCACTTTGTTTTAATATGTCGAATTCTACACCCAATAATGAGTTAAGTCAATGTAAAATATTCCTTGCCTTGCAATAAACAAATGATATAATTCACGCATGAAAAGAAAAATATTAATTACAGGTGGTGCAGGTTTTATTGGAAGTAATTTAGTAAAGAGATTACTAGAAGAGGGTAATGAAGTTGTGGTAATAGACAACTTATTAAGGGGAAATAAAATAGAAAAATCTGTTTTAGATAGAATTACTTTTATTAAAGATGATGTTAGAAATTACGACTGCATATTAAAATATAGCAAAGGGTGTGATGTAATTTTCCACTTTGCCGCAGTATTGGGTGTTGATGTTGTTGCCGATCATCCTGTGGAAACAATGGAAGTGGAAGTCATCGGTACAAGAAATGTTGTTAATGCAGCTTTAGAAAATGGAGTGAAGAAAATACTTTATGCCTCCACCAGTGGCATTTATGGACATACGGCAATGGAAAAAGCTGTTGTTGAGAATGTAATTGTTGATCCTAGGACAAGTTATGCTATTGCTAAACGATATAATGAAATTTATCTGGCTGCTGTTTATGAAGAAAAGGGCCTTGAATCTATTTCTTTAAGGTTTTTCAATATTTATGGCACCAATCAAGATAATCGTATGGTTGTCCCTCGTTTTTTTGAACAAGCTATAGCTGGGGAGCCTATTACTGTTTTTGGGTCTGGAAAGCAAACGCGTGATTTTACCTATATTGATGATACCATTGAGTCTTGTATAAGGCTTATGGATAAAGTTGGTGGGTCTGAAATTATAAATGTTGCTAACGAAAATGAGAGCTGTATAGATGATTTAGCCACCATGATTAAAGAAATTACTAAATCTAAATCGGAAATAAAATATATTGAATCGCCTAAAAAACGTTATGATTATGAAGTTGAAAGAAGGGTGGGAGATTCATCAAAACTTTTCAAATTAGTTGGCTATAAACCAAAGACAAAACTTAAAGAAGGATTGGAAAAAATTTATAATTCTAAATTTAATAAAAATTAATACTAATTTTTACTGAAAACTAGCTACACATAAGTTAACTGTTTATGTGTTTTTGTGATATAATTTAGACAGTTATCATAGAAACACATGAAAATTTTACACATTATTCCAACTTACACCCCTGCTCGTTTCGCTAGTGGCCCAATAAACGCCACACACGATTTAAACAAGTGGTTATCCCAAAAGGGAGTTGATATCACTGTTTATACAACGAATGCTGATAAGCCAAACGATAAAATAAATGTGCCAGTTAATCGAGAAGTTAATATTGACGGAGTAAAAGTTTTTTATTTCCAAACTTCTTTTCCACGATTTTGGTATTATTCTTCGGCCCTCCGTAAAAAATTAAAAGAAAGTATTCAAAAATTTGATTTGATACACATATCTTCTGTGTTTTTGTCCGCATCAACACTCGGTGCTTATTATGCAAAAAAATTCAAGAAACCCTATATAATTTCTTTTTTTGGAACATTGATGAAAGTTCCAATGTCTCACGGAACACTAAAAAAGAAAATATATCTTAATTTGATTGAAAAAAGAAATTTACGTGGTGCATCCGTTATTCATTTTACTAGTGAAAAAGAAAAAAAAGATTATGAGTTATTTAATCTACCCAAAAATAAAAAAAAAATAGTTATTTTTAGTGGAATTGACCCAAATGTTTTTAAACCAAATATAGATCCAAAGTTTTTTAGAGAAAAATTTAATATTCCTGTAGGCGATAAGGTAATTTTATTTTTAGGAAGATTAAGTTGGATAAAGGGAATTGATACGCTTATTCCAGCATTTGGAGAAGTTTTGAAAAAAAATCCGCAAACAACACTTGTTTTAGCTGGACAGGATGCTGATTATAACAAAGAGATCGGGCAGTTGATTTTTGAGAGCAATGTTGGAGATAAAGTCATCACTCCCGGGCCGATTTTTGGTGACGAAAAAGCGGCAGCATTATCTCAGAGTGATATTTTTGTCTTATCTTCTTATTCTGAGGCAGGAAGTTTGGCCGTGATAGAAGCGCTTTTATATGGGATACCAACGGTTATAACGGAAAATTGTGGGATGTCGCACGAAATAGGTAGAGCCGGCGCCGGTATTGTCGTTAAAAAGAACATAGAAGACTTAAGCGAGGCATTGATTAGAATATTAAATGATGATAATCTGGCAGGAGAAATGAAGAAGAGAGCTAGGGTTTTTGCCGAGAATGAGCTGGTTTTTAGCAAAATAGTTGATAAATATATTAAATTATACGAAGAAGTTATTAATGACCACAAAGAGAATAATAAATATCGCACCTAAAACATTTGTGCGATATAATTTGCAAAATTAAATGTTTTACGAAAAATATTGGACTGAAAAAAATATTCGCCTTACAGATTTTGATCTTAAGTGGTACAAGCTTAAATATTTTATACCAAGAGAAGGGAATTTTAATTTGGTTGATTTTGGTTGTGGAAAGGGGGATATTCTTGGCGAAATCATAAAAATTAATCCAAATTTAAAATGTATTGGTTTGGATGTTTCATCTGAGGCATTGCAAAAAGCCAAAGCTATCTTATCGCAAGTTGATTTTAAGAAAATTGAAGACGGTGGTAGTTTTCCAGTAGATAGCAGTAGTATTGATTTTGTTTTTTCTTCTGAAGTTATGGAGCATGTTTATGATACGGAAAACGCTTTTAAGGAAATAAGTAGAATTTTGAAGCCCAGAGGAAAATTTTTGATCACCGTGCCCTATCACGGATTTATAAAAAATTTATTGATAACTATTTTTAATTTTGATCAACATTTTGATCCAATTGGTCCGCATATTAGATTTTTCTCCAAGAAAACACTCAAAAGAGAACTTGAGAGAGTTGAGTTAACTATTGTTCACTGCGGATATTATGGAAGATTTTGGCCAATACCTCACTCAATTTTTATTTTAGCAGAAAAAAAATATGGATAATAAAATTAGTGCAATCATCTTAACTTATAACGAAGAACTAAATCTTGAAAAATGTCTTAAGAGTATTATCGGTTTGGTTGGTGGAATTTTTATAGTTGATTCTTTTAGCACTGACAGGACCATTGAAATAGCAAAAGAATACGGGGTAGAAGTTATACAACATAAATTTGTAAATCAGGCAGATCAGTTTAACTGGGCATTAGATAATTTAAATATAAACAGCGAATGGATTTTACGTTTAGATGCCGATGAATATTTAACAGACGAATTGAAAAAAGAAATTTTAGAAAAATTACCAGAAACAAAAGATGACACTACTGGATTTTTCATGAAGCGTCGAGTTTATTTTATGAACAAATGGATTAGATTTGGAGGTTATTACCCCACATATCTATTACGACTTTTTAGATATAAAGTTGGACGATATGAAAACAGAGAAATGGACGAACACATTATCTTGTCTTCTGGTAAAATTGAAAATCTAGAAAACGATTTTATTGATCACAATCAAAAAGGGTTGGATTTCTGGATTGAGAAACACAAATCTTTTGCCAAAAGAGAGGCGTTGGCTATTTTGTCTGATCAGGGAGTGGACAATCTTGGTGGACAGGCAGGACGCAAGCGCAGAATGAAAAATAATCTTTATCTCAAACTCCCAAAATTTTTAAGAGCGTTTCTGTATTTTATTTATAGGTATATTTTTAGATTTGGTTTTTTAGACGGATTAAATGGGCTTGTATTTCATTTTTTACAGGGATTTTGGTATAGATTTATGGTTGACATTAATCTTTATAAGTTAGAATCAAAGAAATCTTAATGTATATTCTTGGAATAAATGCTTTTCATGGGGATTCATCGGCCGCTCTTATAAAAGATGGTGTTTTATTGTCTGCTATAGAGGAAGAACGAATAAAGAGGGTAAAACATTGGGCTGGTTTCCCCATGGAATCTATAAAGTTTTGTCTTGGAAAAGAAGGTATATCTATTGAAGATATTGATTATATAGCCATAGGTAGAGATCCAATGGCTCGTATTCATAAAAAACTTTGGAGAGTTATAACAAGAGTTCCAAGTTTTTCTTTTTTGCAGTCACGTTTTTCTAACTTAAAGAAAATAAAAAATATAAAATATTTATTTGCGCAGTCATTTGGTGTATCGGAGGAAAAAATAAAAGCTCAAATTATAAACGTAGAACATCATAGATCACATCTAGCTAGCGCATTCCTGGTCTCACCGTTTAATACGTCGGCGGTTTTGTCTATTGATGGTTTTGGTGATTTTGCTTCTGTCGCCATGGGTGTTGGTGATTCAAATAAAATAAAAATTTCCAAAGAAGTTTTATTTCCCCACTCTCTTGGTATTTTTTACACAGCTCTTACTCAGTTTATTGGTTTTCCTAATTATGGCGATGAATATAAAGTTATGGGACTTTCTGCTTTTGGTCAGCCAATATATGTTGAACAACTTCGTCGGGTTGTGAAAATTAAAGAAAATGGATTATTTGAATTAAACACTGATTATTTTTTACACGACAAAGAAGGAGTTGAGATGACATGGTTAAATGAAGGTCCCAAGATTGGCAAACTCTATTCTGTAAAAATGGAAGAATTATTAGGACCAGCCAGAAAAGACGGGGAAGAATTATCAGAAAGGTTTAAGAATTTAGCAACCTCAGTTCAATTCATTTATGAAGAAGTTTTTTTTCATATATTAAATAATCTATACAAAGAAACTGGCATAGATAATTTATGCCTTGCTGGTGGTTGTGCACAAAATTCTTTGGCTAATGGAAAAATAACAGACAAAACATCTTTTAAAAATATTTATATACCCCCAGCAGGACATGATGCTGGTACGGCTATTGGTGCAGGTTTTTATTTATGGAATTCAATTTTGGGCAATAAAAGATCTTTTTCTATGACATCCTCTTATTTAGGGCAAGATTTTACTGATTCCTATATTGAAAATAAATTAAAAGAAAATAATTTACAGTATAGAGTTTTAGGTGATGAAGAGTTAATTAAAATTGTGGTTAAAATTTTATCAGAAGGGAATATAGTAGGATTTTTCCAAGGGAGAACAGAGTTTGGCCCTAGGGCTCTTGGCAATAGAAGTATATTAGCAAATCCAGCTGATAAAAACATACAAGACATAATAAATGCCAAAATAAAAAGGCGTGAGATGTTTAGGCCTTTTGCCCCATCTATTATGGAAGAGTTTGTTGGCGAATATTTTGAAAAAACAGAACCAGTTCCATTTATGGAACGTGTTTATATGTTTAAGAAAGACAAAACACAAAATATACCCGCTGTTATTCATAGGGATGGTACGGGAAGATTGCAAACTGTTTCAAAATTTACAAATGAGAGATATTGGAATTTAATAAATGAATTTTACAAAAAAACAGGAGTGCCAATGTTACTCAACACTTCTTTTAATGAAAATGAACCTATAGTAAACAGGCCAGAAGAAGCTATAGCGTGTTTCTTGCGAACAAAAATGGACGCACTTGTTTTGGGTAATTATTTAATTTTAAGAAATGACAAATAATCCAAAAATTTCAATCATAACGGTTGTTTTTAACGGCAGAGAATTTATATTTTCTGCTATTGAAAGTGTTTTGTCTCAGACTTATAAAAATATTGAATATATAGTGGTTGATGGAAGTTCTACTGATGGCACTATAGATATTATTAAAAAATACAGCGATAGAATATCTAAATTTATTTCTGAAAAAGACAGTGGCCTTTATGATGCAATGAATAAGGGGATAAGATTGACAACAGGGGATATTGTGGGAATATTGAATGCAGATGATATTTATTGTGATGTGGATGTAATAAAAAATGTGGTTGAAGAATTTAACCAAAGTGGCGCAGATATATGTTTTGGAAATATTTATTATGTGAAGAAAGATGATATAAATAAAATTACTCGTACGTGGCAATCTTGTGAATACAAAGAAGGATTGTTCCAAAAAGGATGGCATCCACCTCACCCAGCTTTTTTTGTAAAGAAATCTATTTATGACAAATATGGAGTTTTTAGAACAGACATGCGACTTGCGGCTGATTACGAACTCATGTTGCGCTTTTTAGAAAAAAATAAAGTCAAGTCTGTTTTTCTTGATAAATTTTTAGTTAAAATGCGAGAAGGTGGAGAAAGTAATTTTAAAAATTTGGGCAAAGTTATCTTTGGAAATAAGGAAAGTCTGCGTGCATGGAAGGTAAATAATTTAAAAATTAATCCACTTATCTTTTTTCTTAAGCCAATTAGAAAATTATCTCAATTATTTTTTCGGTAGTTCATAAACACATATTTGATAGTTTTGAACATGATTAGAAAATCCAAAAAGATAGAGCGGTTTTTTATATAGTATAAATCATATTCTAGTTTTTCTTTTGCTTCTTCTATGGAAGTACTCGGTTTGTAATAGAGTTGTGCCCAGCCGGAGACCCCAGGTTTTATGGTGTGTCGTACGGCATAGTAGGGAATAGCATCGTATATTTGTGCTAACTCTATTCGTTCTGGTCGTGGACCCGTAAAAGAAATGTCACCTTTTAAAATATTGAAAAGCTGTGGTAATTCATCTAGGTGGCTATGTCTTAATATTTTTCCTATAGTTGTTAATCTATTGTCATTTTTTGTCGTCCATAGAGGTCCTGTGTTATTTACTATCATTGTTCTAAATTTATAAAGAACAAAAGTTTTGCTATTTTTCCCCATACGTTCTTGTTTATAAATCATGGGGCCTCGTGAAGTTAGTGCCACGAATAGTGCTACAATGACGATGAAGGGTGAAAGTATAATTATAAAAAATATTGAAAAAACAAAATCAATTATATTTTTTGTTACATTAAGTGCATAATTATTTGTAATAATATTTTCAACAAACCAATTCTCCTCTGTTTCATCTAGGCATATTTTATTAAATAGACTTTCATAGAATTCTCTCGAATCTATAAAACGAATTCCTTTTGTAAAAAGTTTATAAATCATTTTAATATTTTCAGGATTTTTTTTTATTCCAGCATCTATAATCAGCATGTCTATCTTTTCTTTACCAATCAAAGCGTTTAATTCATTTTCTTTAATTGTTGATAGCCAATTTGATGAAAGCGCAGAGGCGCTGTATCCTGATTGGGGATTGTCTTTTAAATATCCATCTATTGATTTGATGCAAGGCGATGAGCCAATGAGAAGTATTTTCTCATGCCAACCTTTTTTGATAGAAATTTTACTGAAATAAAATCTCCAGATATAGTCAAATAAAGTAAAAAATACAAAAAACAAAAATAGATTTGTTTTTGGTGTTAATTTGAAAAATTCTCCAAAAATATAAAAAGCGGAAACAGATATTATTAAATTTACCAAAATTGCACTAAGAAAACTTTTCCACGTGGAAGGGCCGTGTTTCAGAAGTTTTTCTGAATATAGATCTGAAATATAGAAAATTATTATGAAAATTATGAGTATGATAAAAAAGGGCTTGAGATGGGTATTAAAGGATATACCAAAATCATTTCCTTTGTACCGCACAAATAAGGTCAAGGCCAATCCTGCATAAAATACCAAACAATCGCCAAGAAATAGCAAAAAGAATTTAAATTTGCCTGTTAGCATATAAGTAGCATCATATATCAATTTGGGTCATAAAACAACGGGAAATAATTACCAATTTACAATTCTTAATTTTCAATCAATTCTCAATGAATCATTGTAACATTGAAAATTCAATGGAAATTGTAAATTAATAATTGATAATTATTTTGTGTGATATAATATGTGGATGAAAAGTCATTTTGCAAAAACTCTGATAAATTTTTTGATGATTTTGTGCTTGGGACTCATTATTGTATTCGTTCTTAATTATTTCAAATAAAGACCGTGGTAGTTAGCGGTTGATCCCGTTAGAGGTTGCGAGGGCTCGTCCCGAGCCTCTACCTCTAACGGGATTGACCTTTTTTCAGCGTTAGGTTAATATCGTATTCATAAGCCGTAGAGACAGCAGGCATAAACCCTCCTTCGCATAAAGCTTCGGAGGGCACGGTAAGTCCTGCCGAATGGTTCTACTATTTAGACCCGGCTTTACAAAGGTCGGTTTTTTAAAAAAATTAATGTGCAGGGCGAATATATTTTTTAACCCTGTGAAATTTCACAGGGTGACGATTTTCTAATCGCTTTGCTTAAGAAAATCAGTCATGGCATTAACAAAAGATAAAAAGAAAGAAATAGTTAGTGAACTAAATACAGTACTTGAAACTGCTGAGTCGCTCGTTTTTCTAAACTTCAAAGGCTTACCAGTTTCTTTGGCTACAGAATTGCGTCGTAATTTGACCAAAGAGGGTATCGGCTACAAAGTTGCGAAAAAGACTCTCATAAAAATAGCTCTTGATAAAAGATTTGCAGGTGAACTGCCAAACTTTGAAGGAGAAACAGCTATGATTTATGGAAAGGACAAACTCGCTCCATCAAGAATTGTTTACAACTTTGAAAAAACACACAAAGATAATATTCGTGTTTTGGGTGGAGTTTTTGAAGGAAAGTATTTAGGAAGAGAGGCAATATTAGAGATTGCTATGATTCCGCCAATAGAGGTTCTTTATGGACAATTGGTAGGAGTGCTTGCATCACCTTATAGAAAATTGGTGATTACTTTAGACCAAATTTCTAAAAAAAGAGGGACTAGTAGCTAGGTTCTAGGGACTAGTTAAGATTATTTAGTAAATTAATCCCGTACGAAATCGCGGACGCGAAAAGTGCGGGATAGAACAATAGATTGTTACAATTAATTTAAAAGTAGGGTTGTTGATTAATCATTAAATTAGTCCGCGTCCTATTTCGTACGGGATGAACGATATAATAGAAAAAATTGAAAAGTTGTCAGTTATTGAACTTAATGAGCTTGTTAAGGCTCTTGAGGAAAAGTTTGGAGTTTCTGCATCGGCCATGATGTCTGCAGGACCAGCAGCCGGAGCTCCAGCTGTTGAAGAGAAGGATGCCTTCACTGTTGTCTTAACTTCAGCGGGTGAGAGCAAGATTGCTGTCATGAAAGTAGTCAAAGAAGTTTTGGGTCTCGGACTTAAAGAGGCAAAAGACTTAGTTGATTCTGCCCCAGCCACACTCAAAGATGGAATGAAGAAAGCTGAAGCAGATGAACTAAAAAAGAAGATTGAAGAAGCCGGCGGTAAGATTGAATTAAAATAGAGGATTTAGACGTCGGACGTCTAAATTAGCAAAAAACCATCAAGGTGAGTCCTTGATGGTTTTTTGCTTGCTAAATTAATTTATTATATACTATTTCTATAAATGATGGAGATTTTGGAAAAGCTAATGGGGGGGTCTGCACGGGTAAAAGCCATGCGTTTTTTCTTACTTAATCCAGACAAAATAACTAACGAAAAAGAAGTTTCTTTAAAAACAAAAATAAGTAATAAATCTCTCCGAAAAGAAATTAATCTATTTAAAGCAATCGGTCTTATAAAACAAAAAAGAATTTCAATAGAAGTTGTCGGTAAAAATAAAAGAAAAGCAAAAATGAAACGTGTAGACGGATATTTTCTTAACCCAGAATTTCCTTATAAAGATGCTTTGCATAAATTATTATCTGAAGAGAATACAATGAGCAGGGAATCAGTACTTCGCACACTTAAGTCAGCTGGTAAAATAAAACTCCTTCTTGTTTCAGGTATATTTATCCAACAACCCGAAGCCAGGGTAGACATACTAATTGTTGGGGATAATCTAAATCGTAAAGTTATAGACAATAAAATAAAGCGTATAGAGTCAGAACTCGGCCGAGAACTTACTTATGCTGTCTTTGACACAAAAGAATTTTCTTATCGCCTGAGCATGTATGACAAGCTTATCCGTGAAATCCTTGATTTTCCACACGAACGAATAGTTGATCTTTTGCGCCCCGAAGTTTCTTTTTCTTGATTTTTTTGTTTTCCACAAATACTAGCTTGCAAAGCTTGAAAACTGGTATAATTAAAGTATCTTTAGAAGGTCGAAGTTTTAAAGATTTTATTCATTGTTCCAACGCTTCTTTTTGGAGCGCTTTAAAAAATTATGTTACAAACTTGGGGTGAGGTATTTACACAGTCATTGCAGAGTATTTGGATGGGTTTTGCAGGATTTATTCCTGGATTAATCGTTGCAATAATACTCTTTATTATTGGATGGGTTTTGGGTTCAGTTATCAGCAAAGCCCTTTCACAACTTATTACAGCTCTTAAGATTGATAAGTTCTTTCAGAGCATGGGCACAGAAGATATTTTGAGTAGAGCTGGAATGAAGCTCAATGTTGGTCATTTTGTAGGTGAATTAGTAAAATGGTTTATAGTAGTTGTTTTTCTAGTTGCCTCTCTAGATATAATAGGCCTTCAAGAAGTCAATGCTTTTCTACGGGAAGTTGTTTTGGGATATATCCCAAGAGTTATTATAGCTGCTTTGGTTTTGATCATAGCTGCTATTTTGGCTGATGTAATGGCTAAAATTGTCACGGGTTCTGCAAAGGCCGCAAATGCTAGTCACGGAGCAGTTCTTTCTGGAACAGTAACAAGATATGCAGTATGGGTTTTCGCTGTAATTATTGCTCTTTCTGAGCTTGGTGTTGCGCCTGCATTTATGCAAATTCTATTTACTGGAATCGTCGCCATGATGGTGCTCGGCTTTGGTATAGCTTTCGGTCTCGGAGGCAAAGATGCTGCAGCTGGAACAATAAATAAAATCAAGGACCAAATGTAATTCTCTCGCATATAAATATTATGCAAAAAGCACCGCCAAGCCCCTACAAAGGGCTCGGCGGGGCTTTTGTTTACGGGGATATACAACGGGCATATCTTATTTGCAATAGGTTAAAAATAATATATAATGTGAATATGACTACGGTAACATTACCTAAAAATGAATATGTAAAAATTCTGGATGGTCAGAAAACGCTAGAGCGAAGTTTTGCCCGTTTGGAAAGATTTGTCCTTCAAATAGCTCAAGATGAAGTAAATCCTGAATATTTAACTCGTTTGAATAAGATAGACAAACAGGTATCTGCGGGTAAGACAAAAAGATTTAAAAACAAAAGCGAGATAAAGAAATTCTTCGCTTCGTTCTAATTCCAAATAAATGCTTTACTCTTTCTCTTTTGAATTTCAAAAAATTTTGAAGAAAATTGCTAAAAAGGATAAGGTAACCATAAAGCAAATTGAGCTTCAAGTTTTGAAGATTGCATCAAACCCAATAATTGGGAAACCACTTCGAAATGTGTTGAAAAATTATCGGCGAGTGCATATCGGTTCTTTTGTGTTGGTCTACAAAATCTCTGAAACAGAAATTGTTTTTATGGATTATGATCATCACGATAAGATTTATAAGAAAAAATTTTAAGTAAAAAAGCACCA
>Ga0209541_10010416_pt1 | contig 14819 bp, 7 predicted proteins | sample RifCSPlowO2_01_FD_184027 | JGI IMG/M metagenome (GOLD analysis project Ga0209541, IMG submission 184027) | Groundwater microbial communities from Rifle, Colorado - Rifle CSP2_plank lowO2_0.1 (SPAdes) (version 2) | ecosystem: Environmental > Aquatic > Deep subsurface > Groundwater | place: Rifle... | reverse complement strand
GTAGCTCAGTTGGTTAGAGCGTCCGCCTGAAGAGCGGTAGGTCGTCGGTTCGATTCCGACCCTCGGCAAAAAATTTTTATTGTGTAATTGATGGGGAAGGAGAGGGAAAGAAAGCGGTGGAAGTTTAGGTATGCTCGTGTCGCACAATATACATTTTGCGCCAATGACAGCAAAGTCTATTTTGTTAGCCCGACCACCTTCCCCCAAGCCCAACCAAAACCAGCCTTGGTGACATCCAAAGCATAATCTAAATTTTTCTTAATCAACGGCGATTTTATCCGCTCTTCAATGTCCACGCCAAACAAACTCAAAATCACTAGGGAAATAACAATCGCCACAATCATTTTCACAAACCCTCCCCTATTTTTATTCATATTTTTTTAATTATTTTAATTATTTATAAAAAATTATATTTCTGCCAAATTCTTTTTCGGCGCAGGTTTGTCGGGGCACGGATATTTTTTTACTAAAAAATTCCTCGTGCTCGCCCCAGTCGGGCTCGCAAGCCCCCGCCAAACCTGCGCCTTCAACGAATTTGGCTTAAAGATATTTCAGTGGATCCAAATACGCCTTTGGGTCGGCAATCGGCATATGATAAACGCCACCGCAAACTTTGCTCTTCCTATCCATCACCTGCACACCTTGAGTCGCGTAGACCGTAAAATGAAGATGTGGACCTGTCGCATAACCAGTCGCGCCGCTGTAACCAATAACCGCGCCCGTCGCCACCGGCTCTCCTTCACTAACTTTTATTAGCGAAAAATGAGCATATAAAGTTGACAAACCATTGCTATGTTCAACCAAAACCCATTTGCCATAAGAAGCGTTGGGACAAACTTGGTCGGTGTCGCCAACACCCTTCACCACTCCATCTAACGCAACTTTGACTGGCGTGCCGACCGAAGCCCGAAAATCCACACCGTTGTGACCATAACCATTATACACTCCGGGATTGGCGATGGAAAATGGCGTTGTGCCGAATTTTTGGGTAATAAAAATGTTATCCAACGGCCAATGTAAAACACCAGAACCGTAAGTTGGCAATCTCGTCGGGTCAATGGCAATGTTGAGAGCAAATTCAAACTCCGCTAATTCTTTTTCAAAAGCGTCCTTGAGCGCCTGTTTCTCCGCCAATGTCTTCTGATAATTGGCCTCTTTGCTTTTAGTCGCCGAAAGTAAAGTGTTGGTCTCTTTCTTATTATATTCAATAATGGATTTTTGGTCGGTAAGATTACTCCGAAAAGTTACCAAATTTTTCTTTTTTGCTTCTTCCGCTCTTTTATCCAGCTCTAAACCGGACTTAAGTTCCCTAATCGCCACCAACGCTTCGCCAACCTTAATCTTAAGTTGATTCATTGCTTCAAGGTCGTTCCAAAGCGCCGAAAAATCTCCGCTAAGCGCCGTCTCCACTAAAGTGTTGCCCTCCAATTGATAAATCTGGCGAATCGTGCCGGCAATTTCTTGTCGTCGTGTCACAATGTCGGCTTCTTTTTGACCAATCGCCAAGCCCAATCCATCAATACTCAAAGCCGTGGAGGTAATTTGATTTTCCGTTATTTTTAATTCGGCAGTGAGTTTTTTTCTGGTATTTTCTAACTCATTAATTTTCGCCTGCAAGGTCTGTTTTTCCGCCCCAGCCACCAAAAGTTTTTCTTGATAGACAGCAATTTCTTTTTCCAAATCGGCGATGGCATTACTGCGTTCGGAAATCTTCGCCTGCAATTCATCAATGGTCGCAGCGCTAACGGGAAAAAAAGGCGTTATGAAGAAAACCGTTAAGAAAAAAATTGCGAGATTCTTTGTCATAACATTTTTATCGCTTTGTCAATACGAGCCAAACTTTCTTCTTTGCCAAAAATTTCCAACAATATAAACGGGTCAGGTGATTTTTCTAAACCCGACAAAGCCACTCGCAACGGCCACAACACTTCCCCTTTCCCCTCTTTTTCTGCTAGCACTAGCAAATTTTCCGAAAGTTCTTTAAGGTTGAACCTTGAATCTTCAAAAAGGTTCAACCTTTTTCTGACCTCTTGTAGCCGTTCGCGAGTTTTTTTCTCGTCTTTATCTTTTTTCCACAAAAGCAACTCCTTCGGATATTCCGGCATTTGGAAAAAATATGCCAGCTCTCCCCTATCAGCCATCATTTTGATATCACCAAATTTACTAATTCGTTCCATCACAATCGGCGCGATTTTTTCCAAAATTCTTTCTGTCTTTGCATCTTCCCCTAATTTTAAAATTTCTTTTATTTTATTAGAAATTAGTAATTGGACATTAGAAATTTTCTTGAGGTGTCCCCTATTCACCCACTCCAATTTATCCGTATTAAAAATCGCGCCGCTTTGCTGAACTTTTGCCAAATCAAAATTTTTTATCAATTCCGTCATAGAAAAAATTTCCCGCTCATCACCCGGATTCCAACCAAGCAAAGCCAAATAATTCACCGTCGCCTCGGGCAAATAACCCTGATTTTTATAAAAATTAACAGAAACGGATTCGCCGTGTTTGCGTTTGGAAAGTTTGGCTCGGTCTGGCGCAAGTATCAATGGAATATGGGCGTAAAGTGGTTGTTCACCATCACCCAACGCCCGCCAAATCAGAATTTGGCGGGGCGTATTAGAAATGTGGTCCTCACCGCGAATAATGTGGGTAATTCCCATTTCTCTATCGTCCACCACATTGGCAAAATGAAAAATCGGCTCGTCTAAACTTTTGGCAATTACAAAATCGCCGAGTTCTTTGGTATCAAAAATAATTTCGCCTTTTATCAAATCATTGAAAATAATTTTTTGCCCGGGGTTTTTGAAACGAATTACCTCATCGCGTTTTCCTTCTCCGCCCTCTTCTTTAGAAACGTAAGCCGCGCCAGAATCCAAAAGCTGCCGCAAACATTTTTTATAAATTTCCAGTCGGTCTGATTGGCGAAAAAATTCATCATGCTTTATACCCAACCATTCCAAATTTTCCAAAATATCCTTTTCGTATTCCGGCTTATTGCGCTCTTTATCGGTGTCTTCCACGCGCAGGATAAATTTCCCGCCGTGTTGGCGCGCGAACAAAAAATTAAACAGTGCTGTTCGCGCGCCACCCAAATGCAACCACCCCGTCGGCGACGGAGCGAAACGCACCCTCGGTTGTTTTCCGTTACTCCCTGTCATTTTCTCTGCCATCTTACAATTCTACCACAAACCCCAAACAAAAGTTTAATAGGTCTGACCTATACAGACACATAAATTAATCTATCGCAATGTCGACAATTACTCTATCCCAACCAAAATCCATCGCGCATTGCTTGACAAACTTTTTATATTCAGCTGGACTATACAATTCACCAAGTAATTCCCTTTCAATTATCGATGATTTTCTCTCTTCCATCATATCTCCCAAACTGCAAAATTTATAAGCGGTAGCTAGCTTATAACATCTTTCAAAATCCCCTGTCGCCTTTTCTAAGCCGCCAGGAATCAATTCGAATGGGTTTTTCACTTGGATATATGCGCTCAGGTGGCAAAGTTGATTGTCTGTATTAATCCTCTTTGCTTTATAAGCTCCCTGAAACAAATGCCCAGATTCATTATACTTATTATTAAAATATCCTGTGTAGCTATTACTGAATTTTCTCATGAAAGTCGTAATTCCTCCCTCTTTTATCTCCTTCAATAAAAGATGATAATGGTTGGGCATTAAACAATACGCTAAGATTTTGACTACTGGCTCTCGCCTGCCCCAATCCGTTGGCCACATAAAATGAGAAATTTTTCTGACCAATAATTCTCGATCCCAAAATTGTGGGGTAGAAACAGAGTTAAAATAGAAAATGGTTTTTAAAAATCTCCACTTGTCATCGTCATCTTTTACAATTGGCAATTTCTTTGCCCCTCGATTATAAACATGAACATAATTACCCACCGCAAAATTATCTCTTATCATAGTAGTATTATAGGTCAGACCTATCCAAACCACAAGGTTGGATAGGTCTGACCTATATAAACTCTTACCAAACTCTAACGGCCGTGTGGGCTACCTCCCCAGATTATAAAGCTGGGTGATTTCGGTAGCGGACAGCACGCGGTTGTAGACGCGGATGTCGTCCATAGTTCCATTCACTCCGAGAGATGAAGCGCCTATAGTGGCGTTAGTGGCATTGGCTGGAAGTGTTGTGGGAATCGTTCCGACGCTATCAACGTTAGTCAATAAAACTCCGTTTTTATATATTTTTACTTTGGTCGTATTTGTTGACTGGGTGCCATCATAGACAACGGTAAAATGTTGCCAGACATTGTTGATTACGGTGGCCGTGATATTCGTATAGACAACAGGAAAACTTCCCCCCGCGATAATTACTCTAAACTTATTAGCTCCAGCCCCGAGACCTGAGTTGGGAACACTAATATGCCAAGCTGAAGCGCCTTTTGATAAAAATACAGTATCATAGTCAGAATATACCGGCTTTACCCAGAATGACCAGGTGGCATAGGCAGAACCTTCAAGAGAGGTCATGTCTCCTAATTGAACATAATCATTCACCCCGTCAAACGAAAGTGCCTGGCCGAGCTTGCCGGGAACGGTGGTGGTGGAAGTTTGGCCAACAAGCGAGCCGTTATTCCCCTGCCCGCTGGAATCCGCGACATTGGTGAGCATTTTCGGCCCGTCAAAGGTCCAATGGCCGACCAAGCCGGAGTTGAGGCCTTGGCCCGGCAAACCGCGCGGGGTTGAAGCCAGTTTGCTGGCCGCGCCGATGTTGTAGAGTTGAGTAATTTCAGAGGCCGACAGCGCGCGGTTGTATATGCGGACGTCGTCCATTTTAACTTTATTCGCCCAAAAACCACCAGCAATACCTCCTATGCCTAAAGCACCGGAACTTGCGCTTGCTGTATAAGCTACGGCGTTAGAATTATCTATAATTCCGTTACGGTATAATTTTAAACCGGAACCATCTCCGCTGAATACCCAGTGCTCCCACTTTCCGAATGAAAAAGCTGTATTTGCCAGCAGATTATTTGTTCCAGCGTTAGTTATAAATTGATATTTATTTGATGTTGTTCTTATTCTAAGATTATTGGTATTTGGATTTTTTTCAATTAAAGTATTGTTGGATGAAATAACAGTTTCCATATTAGCCCAAAAAGAAATAGTAATAGCAGAAGGATTTAAAATGTTGTTATGGGGAATATTCACATAATCATCCACCCCGTCAAACGAGAGTGCCTGCCCGAGTTTGCCCGGAACGGTGGTGGTGGAAGTTTGGCCAACAAGCGAGCCGTTATTCCCCTGCCCGCTGGAGTCGGCGACATTGGTGAGCATTTTCGGGCCGTCAAAAGTCCAATGGCCGACTAGACCGGAGTTAAGGCCTTGGCCCGGCAAACCGCGCGGGGTTGAAGCCAGTTTGCTGGCCGCGCCGAGGTTGTAGAGTTGAGTGATTTCCCCCGCCGACAGCGCGCGGTTGTAGACGCGGACATCGTCAAGGAAGCCGTTGAAATAAAAAGTATTACTTCCATAATTTGTTTTTCCGAGGGCATGAATAGCTGGGGTTACAATACTGTCAAAACAATTGGTGGTCGCATTTGTAGAAGTCTGCAATATACTATTAATATACATTTTCATTCCATCATCTCCGCACTGAACAATAACGTGTTGCCAAATATTTACTGGGAATGCAGAGTTAGATGTAATAGAAACATTTGGGGGTGCGAGATTAAATCTAAGTTTATTATTTAATGCTGTAAGAATATCTAAGTGAAGAAAATACGCTGTTGTTGGAACAGCTGCTTGATACGTATAAAACCTGTTTGCCGTATTATTCTTTGCATAAACCCACATAGATATTGTTGCATTTCTAATAGAACTAAAGAAACCCACATTACTTATATTCACATAATCATCCACCCCATCAAACAACAGCGCTTGGCCAAGTTTACCCGGCACGGTAGTGGTGGAAGTGTTGCCGCTCGCGCCAAGAACAAGCGAGCCGTTATTCCCCCGCCCGCTGGAGTCGGCGACATTGGTGAGCATTTTCGGCCCGTCAAAAGTCCAATGGCCGACTAAACCAGTGTTAAGAGCGAGAAAGTTAGAGGGTTTGGCGATGGTGAAAGCGTGAGTGGGGGAAGGTATAAGGTATAAGGTATAAGGTATAAGGTATAAGAGAAGAGCCAAAACAGAAAGCATTGTTTTTTTTAAATACTTAATTAGACCATTTGTTAGTTTATGAACTCGTATAGATTGAGTTTGCATATCAGAATATTGTGAATTATCTAGATAACCAACATCGCGCGAAACGACAAGCTGATTCTGAACTTCAGTGACAGAACCTTGAGCTATTGAATAAAACTGAATTTTTTCTTTTGAGGATTGACGGCTAAAACCTTCGGCGACATTGGAAGTGGTGGAAACAGCCGCGCGCCGCATTTGAGAAATAAGACCAAACATTTCGTCTTTGGGAAAAAATTTAGTAATTTCGTATATCATAAGCACGAGCTTGTGCCCCTCTTGCCAAGCCAGCAAATCTTTAAACGAATTAATTTTCTCCATATTATTATTCCTAATTCCTAATTCCTAATTCCTAATTCCTAATTCTTTATTCTTTATTCTTTATTCCTATTCAAACTCCCAGGTCCCAAACAGCCCGCGCAAAAATCCGTCCAGCTCGGCATAGGCGCTGATCTGGTAAACATTGCCGCCGAAGATAAACCAAACCTCGCGCGAAGCGCCGCCGAAGGCCTCGTTATCGCTTTTGAAAGCCAGACCTTTACGGTTTTCCCCGACCAAAACCTCTTGCGGTTCGCTAATCTTTAAATCAGGTATTTTTTCATGAATCGCTTCAGCCGTAATGTCAGAATCCGGCTCGTCGTTCGGCGTAATTAAAATCTGAATACCAATATTTTTGGCGATATTTTGAACTAAGACCACCTCGCTCGCGTCGCCGGCAATCTCGCTCACGGCAAAATCCTTGGGATATTTAAAGGAAAAACCGTAATCGGCATTTTGGTAAGTTTCGGAAAGATCGGAGGAAATCAAGGCTTCGCCTTTTTCGGAAAAAGGCGAAGCCTTTTTCACAATCCCAAAATACCAAATTGCGACCGCGATTGCTCCCAGAATAATTATGATTATTAAAATTTTTACGCTTTTTTTCATATTTTTGTTTTCCACATATTACTTGACTTTTTATTTGGGTTTGTTAGCATATTGGCATTCTCTACGAAAAAGACCCTTGCGAGGTTTCGTCCTCGCTGGGGGCTTTTTCTTTTTGAGCTCTTAAAATTGCGCGCTTATCATTTATATATGAGATAGGAATGTTGGTCTTTTTAAGAAGAATTGAACATCTTCTAGGGAGCGCGGGAGAAAGTATCGCGCTGATTTTGTTTTTCTTTTGCAAAAATCTAACTAGACCAGCGTAATCACCATCACTTGAAACAACAATCGCCTTGTCAAAATTATTTTCATATGTGTCGCAAACCGCTTGAAGTACGAGATCGGCATCACAATTGCCTTTTGGTTTTCCGATAGAATCATAAACAACTTCCTTGAAGACTAGAACGAAACCGGACTTTTGCAAATACGCGTATAAATCTTTATATTTCGGGATGAGTCCGATAAAAACATAAGCGCGAGAAACATGATACTTGTCGGTCAGCCACACACGAAATCGAGCATAGTCAAGTGTCCAGCCCAAAGCAGTTATTGTGGTGTGAAGATTGGCTCCATCTATATAAGCAAAATTGTTTTTTCTTTCTTTCATATTTTTCTAAATTATCGGTGTTGTGGTTGCCACATCAGGAGTAGTCGCTGTTTCCGCTGGAGTTTCTACCACAGGTGGAGTGGTCGTTCCAACCCCACCCTCTGTCCCTCCCCCAAGGGGAGGGATTGGTTCATCTTCCCCCTCTCCTTCGGGGAGGGGGCTAGGGGGTGGGGTAATCGGCACACCCACAATGACAATTCTCGTGCTCGTCGCCGTCAAATTATTATTATCCGTCGCCGAATAATCAATGGTGTAAGAAGTGCTGGTGGAAGTGTCCAGAGAAATCGTGCTTACTTGCGCGCCATTCACGAAATAGCGAACACTCAAATCAATACCATTGCTATCGCGCGCAATTACCCCCAAATCAACATAACTCGCTCCCACTTCTATATTCGCCGGATTGTTGCCTTGAATTGTTACCGTCGGTCCAGTTGTTGTAGCAGTCGGACTGCTACCGGCTGGCGGCGCCGTCGCGGCGCCGCCAGCTGTCTGCAACAACGCGGCAAGCTGATTTTCATTAACGCAAGTCCCACCGATACAAAGCTGGTCGTCCACCACTAATTTTTTAACTTGCAACAAACCTTGAGCGATGCGCGTGCCGAGTGAAGCGAGATAGTCCAAAACTTTCGCGAACAATTTTTCCATAAAACTTGACGAATCAATCAAACTTTCCGTCGTTGAACCCATTGTTGAGCTGGCGATTTTCAAATTTAATTCTTGAATTGCCTTTACCAAAACCGGTACGACATTTTCATAATACACGCCTCGCGGAGTAGTGGTGGAACCTTGGTCAAAAAACACGAGGCGCGGATCAACATTGTAGACCTCCTCAGCGATAAGACCTATTCGTTGCTTGGAATCATCCATACCGTTAAAAACAAAAGAAACCGGCCGTAATTTTTGCACCTCCGCCAAGCCGACATTCAAGTCCTTAACATCATATTTGAAACGAAGCGATGAACCAGTGCAAGACGCGCCGTAGGTAATTTCTTTAGTTGATGTATCTATACAAACATTCTGATCGCTCGTTCCGCCGGCAACGGACAAATTATCAAACGCCACTTTCCCATTTACGCTCAAAGCCTTCCATGGTGTCGTCGTCCCAATTCCTACCTTGCCATTGGAGTCAATGATGAAAGCAGTGGAGGTGGCGTAAGCCGCTGTTGATGAAGAAACATACATTAGAGGCAATGTTCCGCCGGGAGAACCAGCAAGATAAAAACCAACATTGGTAGAAGTCGCTTGAACAGAAAGCATGGCAGAGGGTGTCGTCGTCCCAATACCGACACCGTAATAAGTGAACCCATTTCCGCCAGTGCCGGCCTTTCCGTAAACGCTAATCATTGGCTCACCGCCTAAGAAGGCGGTGTAGCTTTCCACTGTTCCGGAAGGAGCGGATGAGATAGGCAAATCAACCCATGATACAACACCGGCGTCGGTTTCAAAATTCAGATTTCCGGTTTCCAGCGCCGCGATGGAAGTAATCGCCGACGAATAATCATAGACCAAAGCGCCGGAGCCAACATTTAATCCCCCCGCAAATGTACTCGTCGCCAACGCATTGTCCGCGTTGTAATATCCGCTCGCCGTAAGCCCCGCCACAGAGAGTTGCGCATATGGCGTCGTTGTCCCGATGCCGACTTTTCCGTTTGAATCAATCACAAAAGCGGTGGAAGTGGCGGAAGCGGTGCTGGTGCTAACCTTGAACAATTCACCCGTGCCGTTGGCGTAGCCCGCCAAGTAGAAACCCATACCCGTTGAAGCGGCATTGACCGACAATTTCGCACTCGGGCTCGTCGTCCCGATGCCGACGTTGCCTGAATTATCAATTCTGACCCTTTCACCCACTCCATTTTGGGCGACATTAGTAAAGAATCTAATATAACTATCGCCATTCCCAGCGGCTCCACCTGTAAGGTCCCCACTTGCTACAATATCTAGATATCTGTCATAGGTTCCAGCGCTGTTTAAGTAATAAAAGTCTAGAATCATTTGGTCTTCAGACACTGTGCTCCATGTTTTGGGGGTAGCAGCGTCATAACTATATGTTCCCAAACTTAACTTTCCACTCGGCCCCGTCGTCCCGATGCCGACGTTGCCTGAGCTTCGCATCCACGACATAACATGAGACCTGGTACCGACGTTTATTGCGTACAAATCCAACCTGCCTACACTTTCAAATTCTGAATCGAAGTCCCATCCGTAGTTATTTCCACTATTATGTATAGACAATGCAGGTGATACCAAAGTATCAGGTGCCTGAATCGTCAACTTACCATTCGGCGCCGTCGTCCCGATGCCGACGTTGCCTGCTGTTGTAATATACAGACTATTTGCCGTTGCCGCTTGATTGACCACCAAAGCCGCGTTGTTGCCGACAGACAAACCGCCAGAAATAGTGGTAGTCGCTGTTGTGCCAGTGAAGGCAACCGTCCCTGTTGCCGTTAAGTCAGCCACAGAAAGATTGCCCGAAAACAAACCGTTGCCTTGAACTGACAATTTTTGACTAGGTGTCGTCGTCCCGATGCCGACGTTGCCGTCCGCTGTTATCCTTAACTTTTCGGTGGGAGCGGCATTTCTTGCTGTGTAAAAAACCAGATCTCCCGCGTACACGCTTGAGCTGGTTATAGTAGTAATCACCCCTCCAATTCTTGAAGTTAGTGCTTGAGTGCCACTATTGGTATATTGTTTAAAATCAATGCTTGCACCATTTCCAACTGCAGAACTTGCTAAATTCGAAATAGTAGCCATTTGTTGAAATCCTGCTCCTGGGTTACTAGATAAGGAAAGTCCACCACCAGAAAGAGTGCCAGAGCTACTGATTGCACCAGAACTATAAATTGCACCGACAACATAAAGCGCAGAAGATGGAGCACTCGTCCCGATGCCGACGTTGCCGTTGTCTAAAATTGTCACCTTTTCCGCGTCATTTGAGTCGGTAATCTGAAGTAAACGCCCAGTGGTCGCGCCAGTGCCCTTAATGCTTAATTTCGCCAGGGGGCTGGTCGTCCCGATGCCGACGTTGCCGCCGCCTGTTATTATCACTGCATCATTTGGAGTCCCGGCAGTCTTTGTTCTAAACCTTATATCACCATTGTTGCTATCATAACGACTATCAATATATACATCCCCTATGGTGTTATATGACCATAAATCTAATCCTGTCACATCATCACTTCTTCTCAACATTAGTCCTGTGGCGGAAGTTGCACCACCAGATCGTATTTCTAATAATTTACTATTAGAGCTTACTTCCCAACTATTTGGAACTGTCGTCCCAGGTCCCGTCGTCCCGATGCCGATGTTGCCGTTTGATTGAACAACAAAGCTCGCCCCGCTGTGAAGAATGTTGCCGCCAGTTATGGTTAATCCATTGGAAGAAGCCAGTCCAGCTGTTGAGACCCCTCCCGCAAATGTAGAAGTGGCAGTGCTGGTGGCAGTGATCTTGGAAACCTCCAGACCATTCCAGAAAGAACCGAATCTTGAAAGAAGGTCGCCGGCGAAGGTGCTAGTCGCTGTGGATTTTATCCAAATGGGAATGGTCGTGGTCGGTGTCAGAGCATTCACCCCGAAGGTGTCGGTTTGTTGGAGCCAGTCGTAAGCTGTGCCTGTGCCAGAACCGCAAGCGGAACCGTTCCTTGTGATTACTCCATCAGGACCAGCTTGGAGACAAGAAGTAGCTCCGGCCAGTGATGAGGCGGCCAGAGTGCCCGAGAAGTAGCCATTGCCCTGAACGCTTAGTTGTTGACTCGGACTGGTTGTCCCCACCCCCACCTTGCCGTTGGAATCAATCACAAAAGCAGTGGAAGTGGCGGAAGCGGTGCTGGTGCTAACCTTGAACAATTCACCCGTGCCGTTGGTGTAGCCCGCCAAGTAGAAACCTATACCAGTTGAGGCGGCATTGACCGATAATTTCGCGCTAGGACTCGTCGTCCCGATGCCGACATTGCCGCTTGTATCAATGGAAACTCGCCTAACAGCGTTCGTGTAAAGGCCCATAGAAGTCCACCCGCTATTGTTCCCGATAAGCAAGTCCCCAGATGATAATCCCATAACCTGTTGAGAATTTACCTGTAGGGCAGAGGTAGCATTAATAGTTGTTGCTTTAACTGTTCCAACAACTTGTAGCGCAACTGTCGGCTCCGTCGTCCCGATGCCGATGTTGCCGCCACTCTGCACCACAAAGTTCGCGCCGCTGTGAAGAATGCTGCCGCCAGAAATTGTCAGACCATTGCTGCTGGAGAGACCGGCCGTCGCCACCCCTCCGGCAAAAGTTGAAGTCGCCGTGGAGGTGGAGGTGATCTTGGAAACCTCCAGACCATTCCAGAAAGAACCGAATCGGGAAAGAAGGCCGCCGGCGAAAGTCGTTGTTCCCGTACCAGTGTACGAAGTATTCCCAGCGACCGACAGACTACCAGAAAGTGTGGCGTTGCCAAGGTAAGTGTTGTGAGCGACGATGCCGCCGAATTCAATCGGAGCATCATTCCATGAGTCCTCAAATTCAACACTTTGAAGATTGTTTTTATACTCCGCCAAAAGTTTATCCTCTTCTCTGTCGGACAATGGCTTGCCCGTTTTTTTGTTCATAAGGTGTCCAGCGATGAAGTTGTGCGTCCCTTCCACTTCTATATCAAACACCTCTTCTTCGCCAAGCTCCTGAATTTCTAGAATTTTTTCAAATCTCAATTTTCTATCAATTGATTGGGAATGACCGTAATCGTAGATTTCTAAATCTAATTTTAACACAGCAATCTCCTGTCCAACTTTAAGTTGCGATACTTTAACCCATTTTTCCAATGCGGACGGATTTAGAGAACGATAAAGCGAGCGCCCAGCGTCTGCCAGTTTGCGCTTGAAACTATTGACAATCAACGCATTTTCTTGCTGAACGAAATCGGTAGTTGACAAATCAAATAGTCTGGCTATGATGGGAGCACATTTCTTCAAGACCTGCCGCAAGGCAGGTTTTGCTTTTATTGAGGAATCATCCGCTCTTGAAAGAAGCAACGGCAGAATTTCCGAAATTCTTTCTATAGTTACAAACTTATCCGCCGCCTCAACTAAAGCGCCGGACATAGATTTCCTGCCGGAAACCACGACGACTTTTTTGGAAATTTGCCGCAACTCTTTTATCAAATGAGCAAAATCGCCGTCACCGGAGAAAAGAATAAGGTTATCGTATTCATCCGCCAGATTCAAGGCATCAACGGAAATTTCAACATCAAAATTCGCTTTTGGCGCGAAAAGTTCAATACCCTTTTCATCCAACGCTTTGGCTTCTTGAGTCAAGACATTTCTTGTTGCTTGATTGATAGATGTAAGCCAACGAAGATTGACTTCCTTTTCCAGTAAATCCTTCAAAACAATCCTGAAGTGGCTGACTGGTTTCGTTATGACAACGCACCCGATACGGCGCAACATATCAAAAAACGAATTGATTCGCTTGTTGCGCCCGTCTTTGCCGTAATAAAATCTTACCTCCCGCACGCCAATTTCATTCAACATCCCGACAAGCGCTTTCAAATCAAATGATAATCTCTTACCTCTTGCCCACGCTTTGATATTTGCGTAATCAATAAAGGCAATTGCGCGAGGCTTCTTTTGGGCGGTGGTTTTATCGGGAGCTTCCAAACCAGACCGAACGAGATACGGATGAGTTTCTGTTGTTTCAATATATCTACCTGATTCCGTCACAAGCCGATAAACTTTTTGAACACCGGTCTCAATAACTCCTTTTACGAGACGGTACTCAAATTCATCCGTCTTTTGATTGAGTGAAAGCACTTCATCGTCCGGCTGAATATCTTTAATTGGAATATAGAGATATTCAAATTCTTCAGGATGACGCTCTTCATCCGAAAACTCGTCTAGATAAGGATCGCCCTTTTTGCGTTTTCGGCGACGGACTTTGAGAAGAGTCCTGCCCGTCACGCAATGACCCATCAGATTGGTAATGCCGGAAATCAACGCTCCTCCTTGAACGGCGAAATCCGTCCCCGGCGTGCTCGTCCCCACCCCCACCTTGCCATTTGAATCAATCACAAAAGCGGTGGAAGTGGCGGAGGCGGTGGAAGTAGAAATCTTAAATAATTCACCTGTTCCAGCCGCGTAGCCAGCCAAATAGAAACCCATACCAGTTGAGGCGGCGTTAACCGACAATTTCGCACTTGGGCTGGTCGTCCCGATGCCGATGTTGCCGCTCGCTGTTGCAAAATACGCCGAACCAGTTGAACCGATTTGTGTAGTGCTTGCATTACCGAAGGTTTGCAGAGCAGTCCATGTATTGGCATTCCCCATATTCAAGTTAAGAGCTGATGTTCCACCAAGAGAAATCGGAGAAGTGCCAACAGTGATACTGCCAGACGAAGTGAGACCAATAGTGGAATTGGCAAGATATGAATTGATGACGGAGCTGGTGGGCAAGATGAGACCTCCCCCCGATATTGAAAGACCATTGCTGCTGGAGAGACCGGCCGTCGCCACCCCCCCCGCAAAAGTAGAAGTGGCGGTAGAGGTGGCAGTGATCTTGGAAACCTCCAGACCATTCCAGAAAGAACCGAATCGGGAAAGAAGGTCGCCGGCAAATGTGGAGGTGGCGGTAGAAGTGGCAACAACATATGAAGTTTTAAGATAATTTTGGATCAGAGCAATACCAACGACATCAAGTTTTTCAGATGGTTGAGAATCAAAAGTTGAACCAATTCCCACATTACCTCCACTTGTTACATAAATCCTGTCCGTATCATTTGTCCCAAGTCGCAAAGATTTAGCATCAGTTGTTCTAATAGCAAAGTCTTGACCGGTAGTAGAATATATATTTGCGGGGGCAGAACCAGAAAACAACAATTCTGTACCGATAACTGAATTTATTTCCAACGGAACTGTTGGAGTTGCCACTCCAATTCCAACATATCCATTTGACAACACATTAAAGCCATTATCTCCTCCAACACTCAATTTTCCGGAAAAAGTGGAAGTGTTGGTAGTGGTGGAAACAATTGAACCGACCGTCAGCGGATTGACCTGCCCTTGGAACCAGTAAGCGGCCGAGGTGGTGGCGAAGGAGCCGGCAATCAGAGTGGCC
>Ga0209541_10010415_pt1 | contig 14820 bp, 9 predicted proteins | sample RifCSPlowO2_01_FD_184027 | JGI IMG/M metagenome (GOLD analysis project Ga0209541, IMG submission 184027) | Groundwater microbial communities from Rifle, Colorado - Rifle CSP2_plank lowO2_0.1 (SPAdes) (version 2) | ecosystem: Environmental > Aquatic > Deep subsurface > Groundwater | place: Rifle... | reverse complement strand
ATCCCGAAGAACGCGTGCGGGAGATCGTGGATTTTTGCCACGAAAATCATTTGATTTTCCGCTTCGTTCCCAACATCTCACAAACGCTGACCGCTAACTTCTCGATCGATACGTTCATTGGTGTTCCGCTCGTTGAGTTCAAGCCGACTCGGCTGGATGGTTGGGGGAGAGTCGCCAAGCGGTCGCTGGACATTGTTGGATCGGCGCTCGGCTTGATCGTACTTTCACCGGCGTTCGCAGTGATTGCGTTTGTAATCAAGTGGGAGACTGCTGGGCCCGTATTCGTGCATCTTGAGCGGATCAGCCGGGGCCGACGCTTCAAGCTCATTAAATTCCGCTCCATGATACGAAACGCCGAAGAACTCAAGTCGTCATTAATGCCATTCAATGAGCGCAAGGATAGTCCCCTGTTCAAAATGAAAAATGATCCGCGCGTGACGGGCATCGGCCGCACTCTGCGCAAATACCGGCTCGATGAACTGCCCCAGCTTTGGAATGTATTCGTCGATAATATCTCGCTTGTTGGCCCGCGCCCGCACGAACCTGTCGAGATAGACCGCTACCAAAAGCACCACCGAAAAGTCCTTGCAATTAAAGCTGGCATTACCGGACTTGCACAAATCTCCGGCAGTTCCGATTTGCCGTTTGAAGAAGAGGTCGCCCTCGATACTTTCTATATCGAAAACTGGTCCTTCTATCAGGATATCAAAATTTTGATTTTTACTTTTCTCAAGCTTTTCCGCGACAGATCGGCAGTCTAGCATTGTTTTTGATTCATAAACTGGTACCATAGGCACACGGAAAGAAGGAGGATCACGATGGCTGACGGAACTGGGGTTTACAGGATGGTCGCCAGTGGCGGCCAAACCGAGAGGGAAGTTATTGAAGCGAGTAGATACGCGAACTGCGATGGGCTTGTTCTCGGGGCCTGTGGTCTGTGGCGCCGCAAGAGGTCTGAGGCGATCATCGAGGTCTTCGGCGCCGATCACTTTGGCAGGAACCCGACCGACGAGGAGATGCTTGCTGAATACCGTCGCAGAAGTCTCCAGCGGCCGACAATGCAACATGTCGTCCGTTTCGGCCGTCGCTTTCCCGACTTGCCGGTCAAGGGTCACCCGATCATTTTCTACATCGAGCCCATGATCAAGGACCCGGTGGGTAGCCAACGGGTGGTCTGTCTTTGGCGAGGTCCCTTGGCCAGCGACGACAAAGACCCTGTCCGTGCGAATGAGCGGCATCTGTACGCTTTCGCACTCGGGGCGACGTATGATCGCTCCACGTGCCTCTTTGCCGGCGTTCGTTGATGCTCATGTTCCACAGTGCCGATCCATCGTACTTCATGATATTGATGGATTGGCGCAAACCAAAACAACCGAGTCTATTCGGTTGTTTTTGTTTAATATTCTGCTAGACTGCCGACACTATGCGAATAGCCCTCGTTCATGACTATTTGAATCAATACGGAGGCGCCGAGCGGGTTCTGGAGGCGCTCTGTGAGGTGTTTCCCGATGCGCCGATATATACGCTTTTGTATGATGAACAGGCGACTGGCCATGTATTTAAGGGCAGGGAGATTCATACGTCATTCATCCAAAAGATTCCCTTTAGCCGCAGTAATCATCGGATCTTTCCGCTTCTTATGCCGCTTGCCATTGAGCAGTTTGACCTCTCGTACTTCGATACGGTACTCTCGGTTTCGGCATCATTTGCCAAGGGCGTTATCACCAAGCCCGGCACGCGCCACATCAATTATTGTTTGACGCCGACGCGGTATCTCTGGGATGACAGCCACCGCTATATTGATGAGTTCAACTATTTTTGGCCGCTCAAAAAACTTCTTCCTTTGTTTATCTCGTATCTGCGAGTTTGGGACAAGGAAGCATCGCTTCGCGTTGATGAGTATGTTGCGATATCGAATTTTATCAAAGAACGTATAACCAAGTATTACCGGCGCGATGCTCAGGTCGTTTATCCACCCCTCAATGCATCAAAGTACCGTATTGCCGACCGTGTCGACGATTATTTTCTGATGGTTGGACGACTTGTCGGATACAAGCGTTTTGATCTTGCAGTCAAAACATTCACGGCGATGGAACTTCCGTTGAAAATAGTGGGGGACGGACCGGAAATGAAAAAGCTCAAAGCTATCAGCGGAAACAGCAAGAGTATTGAATTTTTGGGACTCGTCTCTGATTACAAAATGCCGGAGCTGTACGCGCATGCCCAGGCGGTGGTGTTTCCCCAAGAAGAAGACTTTGGCCTCGTACCGCTGGAAGCTATGGCTTCAGGGCGTCCTGTAATTGCGTACAGAGGCGGGGGAGCTCTTGAAACGATCGTTGAGAACAAGACGGGCGTATTCTTTGACCAGCAGACGGAGATCGATCTGTCGCTTGCTGTCGGAAAGTTTCGGATGATGGAATTCGATCCGCAAGCAATCCGTGCTCATGCGTTGACATTCGACAAGGAGATTTTCAAGAAAAAAATCGAGCAGATCGTGTATCAAAATAAGCTTTGGTAGCACTCCGCTATCAACAAGCACTTCTATTTGTTTTGTAGTATACTGAAGGGGTGAAGCCAAAACTGAACGTCTCGTTGGCTTTGTTTGACATCAAACCGAAACGACAGTCGGGGAGCTTTGATGCACAAGTAACCACAAGCGTCCCCCGTCATCTTAACCTGAGGACTAAGGCTCCCGTCACACCGACCATATCAATGGAGGGATTACTCGCGTCGGCACCGGTCGCCTCTCATAAGGATTTTATTGAGCGCGAAGTCGAGCGGGAACTCGGGTCATTTGCGAAGCCGGCCGCATCCGTGGTCGTTGCACCTTCTACATACCCATCTCCAGAGGCAGTATTGGTGCGCAGCGAACCGTCGCAGGGCCCGCTTGAGCATACCCTTGCAACACCCGACCATTCAGAGCTTGAGCGATTCTGGAATACGCAGGATGTTCCCTCTTCCGGTGTTTCTCAAGCGCGGGGTTCTACGGTAACTTTTGCTTCGGTTCCGTCGATGCCAATACAGGTTCCTGTTGCTCAACTCTCGCCTGCTGCGCGAGAGGTTGAGATATGGACTCAGCGGATCAAGTCCAATCAACAAGCGCGGGGCAATATGCCAATAAGGGTTGCCAAAAAGGGGCTTGGGCGCGGATGGCGGCACCGAACCAAGATGTTTATCGGACTTGCCATAGCTATTGCCGTGGGTGGAACAGGGGTTGTCGCTCTTGCCCGAGGGGGCGTGTTCGTGCGCCAAAGCATTGTTGAGAACGGGCAGGATGCCGTTGCCAACTTGGAGCAGGCAAAGCAGGATTTGGAAGCATTTGATTTCTCAAGAGCCGCTGATAACTTTGCGCTTGCCACAAGTAATTTTGGTAAAGCATCGGGGGCGTTAAGCAATATCGGCGCTTCTCTCGCTTCCGTGTTAAGCTCTTTTCCGGGCTTCAGAAACGTACAGGCTGCCAGCAATATCGTTGAAGCGGGCAAGCGGATATCGCAATCGGGAGAGAGTTTATCGCGCGCGTTTGCCGGCCTCCAGCAAGTCAATTTCCTTGCGATGATGCATCCGCAAGACGGGAGCACGGTACCCTCCATCGCCAAGCCGTTAAACAACTTCAAAGAAGCGTTGTTGTATGCGGACAAGAATATTCGTACCGCTCAGCAGCTACTCGCCGATGTACAGGATGATGCATTGCCTGAAGATAAGCGTGAATTATTTGAATCTTTTCGCGACAAGATACCGCTCTTCCAATCCTCGATTGGGGAAGCGATGCACTATTCTGATTTTTTACTCAAGCTGGTGGGGGACTACAACAGCAAGCAGTATCTTGTCCTGCTTGAAAATAATACTGAGCTCCGGCCGACGGGTGGTTTTCCGGGCACCTATGCGTTGATAACGTTCGATCGCGGTGCCTTAAAGAAAGTATTTATTGACGATATTTACAATATCGACGGGCAAATAAAAGAGAATATCATTCCCCCGCGGCCGATACAGCACATCACGCCAAACTGGGGACTTCGTGATGCCAACTGGTTCGCCGATTTTCCCACCTCTGCGCGCGTGATACAGACGATGTATCAACGCGACGGCGGAGGAGCGGTGGATGGAGTGCTGGCTATCAACCCGTCGGTAATCGCGCGATTGCTTGATATCACCGGACCGATCGCTATGCCGGAATACAATGTAACGCTTGATTCTCGCAACTTTCTTGCCGAGATTCAGGACGAAGTCGAATATAAAGCCTCTCGGGCGCAACCAAAAAAAATTCTCTTTGATTTCCAGCCAAGATTTTTTGCCAAGCTCTCCACACTTCCCAAAGAGAAATGGATGGACGTGTTCAAGGTCTTGCTTGAATCCATCGATCAGAAACACATTCTTGCATCATTCAATGATCCAAGCCTTGAACAGACCGCAATCGAGAATGGTTTCGCGGGGGAGCTAAAGTCCACCGACGGCGACTACCTGCAAGTAGTATATTCAAACGTTAAAGGAGGCAAAGCGGATGCGGTAACGACAAATTCGATGAAACTTTCCACGGAACTTAATGATGCCACCGGAATTTCCCACACGCTTGCCATTACTCGCGTCAATACGGGCGGCAATTCTCCGTACCCCTTCTACAATCACGAGAATTCAGCGTATGTGAAAGTGTATCTGCCCAAGGGCGCGGTGTTCGATTCCATTGCAGGACAATCGTCGCCCGGTTTCAAGCCACTTGTTTCCTATGCCGATTTGGGTTTCAAGAAGGATCCCGATCTTGATGCCGTTGAGAGTACTATTACCAATCCTCAACCGGATGTGGATGTATTCACCGAATCGGACAAGACTGTTATTGGGTTCTGGATTATCACAAAACCACAGAAGACAAGCTCTGTTGCGCTCTCGTACCATATCCCATATAGCGCGATTCGTTTGCCAAAGAAGCAATATTCGCTTGTGTGGCAGAAGCAGGCGGGTACCTTCAGCGACGCAATACAATTCAATTTCAAGCTTCATCCCGGTATGTCGGTCGCAGGCCATAGTCCGGAACTGCAGGAGCTGGGCAATTCTCTCGTGGTATCATCTGACCTCTCTGTCGATAAGGAACTGCAGGTCGTACTCAATTAGTCTCGCTTCCCGCCTCAAATAATGCTAGGCTGTTTCGGTGAAGAATATCCGAAATTTCTGTATCATCGCGCATATTGACCACGGAAAATCGACCCTCGCGGATCGTTTTTTGGAATTGACGGGGACGATTGAGAAGCGAAAGATGCAGGAGCAATTCCTCGATACGATGGAGCTTGAGCGCGAACGTGGAATCACGATCAAGCTGCAGCCCGTCCGCATGGACTACACGCTACACGACACGCGTTACACGCTTAACCTGATCGATACACCCGGACACGTCGACTTTTCTTACGAAGTCTCCCGCTCACTGGCGGCCGTGGAGGGCGCTGTTCTGCTCGTTGATGCAACCAAGGGTGTACAGGCGCAGACGCTTGCCAATCTGTATCTCGCGCAGGCGCAGGGGCTTGCGATCATACCTGTCATTAATAAAATCGACCTTCCCAATGCGCGCGTTGCCGAAGTCGAGGAGGAGATCGGCAATATCCTATTGGTTGAGCCGGGAGATATCTTGCATATCTCCGCCAAAGAAGGTACCGGCGTGGCAGAGGTGCTCGAGGCGGTTATTGAACGAATCCCCCCTCCAGCGCTCCACGCTACACAGGACGCGCTTCGCGCATTAATCTTTGATTCGGCATTCGATATCTATAAAGGCGTGCTTGCATATATCCGTGTTTTTGAAGGAACGATAAAGGCTGGGGATAAGATCCGACTGTTCGCCTCAGAGGCCGGAGCGGACGTCATCGAAGTTGGTATCTTTACGCCTGCGCTCAAGAAGGGCGACGAACTTTCCGCCGGAGATATCGGCTATGTTGCCACCGGATTAAAAAACGTGGGAGATGTTCGAGTCGGTGATACGGTTATGGACGCTACACACTACACACTACACGATGCGCCCTTGCCAGGGTACAAAGAGCCGCGTCCGGTTGTTTTTGCCAGCTTTTATCCGGAAGAAGGAGAGGATTATGACAATTTTCGTGATGCATTGGGAAAACTCAAGCTCACCGATGCATCGCTTTTGTATGAGCCTGAATCATCGCCCGCGCTTGGACGGGGATTCCGACTCGGTTTTTTGGGAATGCTCCATGTGGAGATCATCAGCGAACGTTTGCGCCGCGAATTCAAGCTATCACTCATCATATCAACGCCGTCGGTAGAATATCATGTTCGCACAAAACGCGGGGAAGATATCCTGGTTCGTTCCGCCGCGCTTTTGCCGGACCCAAGCTTAATCGAGATCCTTCAGGAGCCGAGAGTGAATCTTGAGATCTTAAGTCCCGCAACGTATCTCGGCCAGCTTATGAAGCTGATGACTGAATATCGGAGTGAATATCGAGCCACAGACTATCTCACCAAAGAAATTGTTATTCTCAAATATACCGTGCCATTAGCCGAGATCATCACTGATTTTTATGATCGGCTCAAGAGTGTCAGCTCTGGCTATGCTTCGATGAGCTATGAGCCGGCGGGGTATCAAGCTTCCGATCTTGTCCGTCTCGACATCCTTGTTGCCGACGAACTGGTTGAGCCATTCTCCAAGATCGTACCTCGCGAACTTGCATATCAAGAGGGGAAACGCATCGTTGAAAAACTGAAAGTGGTTATCCCCCGCCAATGGTTTGCAGTTTCGCTCCAAGCCGCCATCGGAGGTAAGATTATTGCTCGCGAGACTATCAGCGCCTTGCGCAAGGATGTCACCGGCTATCTCTATGGAGGCGATATTACGCGCAAAAAGAAACTTCTTGAAAAGCAAAAGCGCGGCAAAAAGCGCATGCAAGCCGAAGGCCATGTTGAAATTCCGCAGGAGGTATTCCTCGAAATGCTCAAAAAGTAGCGATGTTAAGCAGTAGGGCTATAGAAATCGCGAGGCTGGTATCGCTCGTATTTCTTGTATCGCTTTCTTTGCTCAGTACCCAAAGATGGGGACGAGGAGAAATGCGACCGACGATATAATCGTAAGCGAGGCGATAATGATAGCAACTATCCGAGTGGTTTTTTGCGTCATAGTAAGTGTGTAACTTTAATATACTGCCAGTGTACGATATAATGGGAAAATAATCCAGAGTATGCAAAGAATTTTCCAATCACGCTGGCTGGCCGGATTGTTTCTTCTGCTCCTTGTGTTTTTCGGGCTGTCCGCCGTTCGGCTATATGGACGCATTAAGGAATTGAGAGGTCAGATTTCGACCGCGGACAAGAATATTCAGGATGTTGCGCGCAGAACAAGGGAGCTCGAACATAATACAGAGTATCTCAAGAGTGGCGCTTATCTCGAACGACAAGCCCGGCTCACGCTCAATGTGAAGAAACCGGGCGAAAAAATTGTCTATTTTTATGCGAATCAGTATACTACCCAAGATTTGGCACAAGATTCTTCGGCGTCGGTTTCCCGTTCATGGTGGCAGGAGCTGGTTGGATCCGTTTTTCACTGACGCGGGTGTGGTTCAATGGTAGAACACGACCTTCCCAAGGTTGAAACGAGGGTTCGATTCCCTTCACCCGCTCAAACATAAAAAACGATATCATCTGATATTATTTTTTATGTTTTTAGTGAAGCAAGCAAATGATTTTGCTTGCGTGGGGAATCGAACGCCGGAGCGATGTTCCGCAAGTATGCGGAACCGCGAGGCGGTGGCTAGACCGAGGCGAGCGACGGCGAGCCGAGAGTCGAAGCCGATTCCCTTCACCCGCTCAAACATAAAAAACGATATCATCTGATATTATTTTTATGTTTGCGACGAGATGTGTCAGTATTTGAACCCATGATTTTATCCGGATAGTATACCTCTAGATATCAGATAAAATAATAATAAATTTTATTAATATGGACGAACACAGCATGTCACGGTTTGCCGTCGTTGCGATAGTTGCGGGTCTCATTGGGGGATGGCTGGGGAGCAATATCAATAGTGCTGGGTTTAGAACATTTCCGGCAAGTATTAACGACGCCGTTCCGGGCATCTCCGCAGTATCATCCGAAGAACAACAAGTTATACAGGTTGTGAAGCGGGCGTCGCCGTCAGTTGTCAGTATTGTGGCAACACAAGATCTCAAAATCGTTGAGCAGGGCCAGAGCAATCCCTTCCGGGATTTTTGTAATGATCCGTTTTTCCGGCAGTTTTTTGGGGATCAATGTTCAGTTCCAAGTCAGCCGCCCACTTCGCGTACCGAACAGCGCCAGATTGGCGCCGGTAGTGGATTTATCATCAGTTCTGACGGCATGATTTTGACTAATAAGCATGTTATTACAGTTGGAAAAGACACAAGTTTTACGGTTATAACACATGATGGGAAAAAATATCCGGCAAAGATTCTTGCCCAAGATCCAGTCCAAGATCTTGCAGTAATGAAGATTGACGCGCGCAATTTACCATCCCTCACGCTTGGAGATTCAACCAATCTACAAATCGGTCAAACGGTTATTGCGATTGGTAATGCGCTGGGGCAGTTCTCAAACAGCGTTTCTAAGGGAGTCATTTCCGGGCTCTCCCGATCTATTGTCGCTTCCGACGGTGGGGGATCGTCGGAAAAGTTGTCACAGGTCATTCAGACCGATGCCGCCATTAATCCGGGTAATTCGGGTGGTCCCCTTCTTAATCTTTCCGGTGAAGTTATTGGTGTCAATACTGCCATTGCGGAGGGAGCACAGAATATTGGTTTTGCAATCCCCATCAATCAGGCGAAGCGCGATATTGACCAGGTGAAGTCAGGAAAGGCAATTTCATATCCATTTTTAGGTGTTCGCTATATTCTGATTGATGACGAAATCAAAGCAAAAAATAATCTGGCCATTGACAATGGTGCGCTCGTGAGCCGAGGTGACGCTAGGACCGATCTTGCTGTAACTCCCGGGTCGCCGGCGGACAAAGCGGGAATTCGCGAGAACGATATTATCCTGGAAGTGGATGGAATCACCATTGATGCGGGACATGACCTATCACAAATTGTCCAAACCAAAAATGTCGGACAAATAATCAAACTCAAAATCCTCAGTCAAGGAACGGAAAAGACAGTTTCTGTGACGCTTGCGCAACGAAAATAGCTGGGTTGGTCTACATTGACTGTCATGTCGCAATAGGATATGAATGAGACCATGGCGCATGGCAGTGACATCTCTGACAAAATTGACACATGCATAGTTTTGGCACATGTGGCACTGGAACGTGTCAGTGCCAAAACTGAAATTGGCACACTTTTGGCACAAAGAGATATTTTGGCACTCAAATTGGCACTGACAAAATTGAAATTGGCACTGAAAAAATCATATATACAACATAAGACCAATAAAACAGTACAAAATAAGAACCCCGAGATTACTATAGGTACAAGTGCCAAATCTAAGCGTGCACCACGGAGTGTCAATTTGGCAGTATATAAAAAATCGCGTTCGACCGCGGAAGCGATATTGGGTGCAATGGAAGGCCGGGGATTTGTCTCATCCGGTGATATAGAAGCTTTACTGCCCAAACTAAGCAAGCGAACCATCTACCGATACCTCAAAAGTCTACTGGCTCAAGGGGTGATTGCGAAGCACGAAGATGCTGATACCTATGCCTACGACAAACAGGGCGTGTAGGGGCCAATTATCCACATATTTCGCTTGTTTCTTTTCCTCGGTACACATATACTGTACACATTGACTTGTTTTCCTTGTTTTGCTAGGCTTTCTGGGAGTAACTGTCATATTTGCCAAGGTTGCGCGTCTTTTCTTAGGAAGTACCAAAAGCATGCAATTACCTGTGGGTAGTGACCATAGATAGTGATTCGTACGTGAGAGGCCCGCGATGAGGCCACTTTTTGCGTAATATGGATCGGCATCGGCAATCGGCACCTGCGATTCTCGATGTTGGTCTGTATAATGGAAGAACATTGACAATCGAATATCAGTTGTCAGAAACAGTGTATGGTTCTTCCGTTTTTACGTGAGTTTAATGAAGTGCGATCGAACAAGTGCTGGTCGATGTTCATCGCGAAGTACGTATTAGTAATCTTTCGTCGCTTGGTCCTTGTGACAAGGCGATGGAAGAAAAATCGAATTATAATTATGAGTATTGCTATAACACACGATCAGACACGATCCTTCAAAAAGATCCTTCCGATCGTACTTGCTGCAGCGGCAATTTTGGCGGTAGCGGCATTCGTGTCCTATCAGCCAGTCGCCGATGCATCTACAACTCCCGCACAATGGGGGTTGAAAGAAGGTGATCGTATCTCCGCGAATAACATCGCGGCCGGTATCGATGATCCGGATCTCTATATCATCAATGACTTTGGCTACATGCGCTTGATCCTCAATCCCGCAATTGCGGCGATGTATGGTCAGCTCGGTGCATGGCCCCAGCCATTCTTGAGCAGAGTCAAGACAGTCAGTCCCGCAGTTCGCGATGCATTCACCTATTCCGGACTTTTCCGCAATTGTGAATCCAACGAACAGGCCGTATGGGCGTATGAATTTACCGGCGAAGATACCGGTGTCATCCACCATGTTGCCATGACCGGCGAAGCTGCTGTTGCACAGGATGCCAACTTCTTCAAGAAGGTATTCTGCATCAACAACAAGGAGGCCGCTTGGTTTACCAAGAGTCCCGTTGATTACACGAATCTGAGCCAGATCATGAACTATTGCCGCCCCGGCCAGAGCAATTGTCAGGGCGTAACCCCGACACCTCCTCCATCAGGTCCGATCTCCGCCACACTTGCTGCGAACAACCCGGCATCCGGCACGCTCGTTGCAGGACAGGCCATCGCAGACCTCATCCATATCCAGTTCATGGGTACGGGTACAGTCACCCAGATGGTGTTCAAGAGAATAGGCATTTCGTCCGATACGACGCTCTCAAGCGTGTATCTCTACGAAGGTGAGAGTCGCTTGTCCGATTCTTCAACAGTTAGCAGCAACATGATCACCTTCAATGATCCGACAGGACTCTTCGTGGTCAACGGATCACGCGTGATTTCCACGAAATCGAATATCGCAGCCAGTACGTCGGGCCAGACGGTTGGTCTCCAGCTCGTTTCGTACACGGTTACCGGTGGCACGATGTCAACAGTCAATCTGAATGGAAATCTATTCACGATTGCAGAGGCATCGCTCGCAACGGCTGACTTTGGTGCAACGACGACCCCGGCCGCCGCAACCATTAATCCGCAAAACGATTATGTGATGTGGCAGAACACTGTTACCGTCGGCGTACGTAGTGTGACGCTCAAGTCCTTCAAACTGCGCCAAGTTGGTTCAGTCTATCCGACCGACCTCTCGAACTTCCGTCTCTATGTTGACGGAGTGCAGGCAGGCGGTGCTGTCGCGTCTCTTGATGCGCAGGGCTATATTACCTTTGACTTAAGTGGAGCTCCGGTCACGTTGCAAACGGGCGGACGCATCATCAAGCTTGTGGGTAATATTGTGAACGGTTCGAGCCGTAACTTCAGTTTCTCGCTTCGACAAGCCGGGGATATCAACGTAGTTGACAGTAACTTCGGTGTCTCCATTCTCGCGACGAACAATGGATCGGCATTCTCTGCTGTCACCAGTGGTGTTCAGACACTCGGTGCCGGAACAATCAGCATTACCAAGACTTCCGACTCACCGTCGGTGAGCGTCGTCAAAGGTGCTTCTGGCGTTACCCTTGCGCGTTACACGGTCCAAGCGGCCGGTGAGAAGGTAAAGGTTGAAAATCTTTCCTTCAATATTGTGGACAGCGCGAACCGCAATGCGTTCTCGCTTCGCAATGGCGCGATCTTCATGAAGTCATCCACGGACACGACCTGGACCCAGATCGGCAGTACGCAGTCAATCTGCGGATTTGACGATCAAACGACCGGCCAGTGTACCTCGATTGCGGTTGCCAGTGCTTCCTACACGACCTTCACGTTCGGTTCAGCCCTCACGGTTGATCCGCTCAATCCGGTTCAGATAGAGGTTCGTGCCGACATGGTGGACAACGATGGTACGGACAACGTAACATCGGGAGATACAGTCCAAGCCAGAGTCTTCTACAAGAGCACCTTCAATAACGCCCAGCTCATGACGTCGCTCTCGTACATTAACGCTCCGACGGCTGCCAACCAAGACGGAAACACCCTGACAATTCAGGCAGGCACATTGACGCTCTCCAAGTACGCGGCATACGCGGACCAGACTGTCATTGTACCGAAGTCCCTCGTTAAGCTTGGTCACTACACGCTCACAGGCAGTGCCTTTGAGGATGTGAACGTTAACACGATTGCCGGTGGATTCACGGAAGGCGACGAATGGACTGCTGCAAAACTGGCAGACGTCTATGTAAAGGTTGTTGGGCCGGACGGCAATACGGTGTATACTAGCGACAAAAAAGGCACCGTATCAGCGACCGCAAGCTCCTCATGGTCAGTCAACTTCGTGATTGCGAAGAATGTTACGCAACATGTTGAAGTCTGGGGAACAGTGCAGTCATTCACCGTCGCCGGTGCTGACGACACGATGCGAACCGAGGTTTCTGTAACGGGAACGACCACACAGTCGAACACCTCAACATCAACCTCCGTCATTCTTGGTCAAACCATGACTGGCGGTGCCGGTTCCGTCGCATCGGGACTCTATGGCACGATCTCTGACAAGCTCACTGCGGCAAACACCACGACGGATGCCGTACGCTTCAGCTTCACGGGTACCAATGATGCCTTCACGCTGACTGATGTAACCATGAAGGTGAACAATGCGAACGCGGCAAGCACTGTTGCCAAGGTTCTCCTCAAGGACGTCAATGGTACGACTGTCGCCCAAAAGGATATTGCCCTTGTGGCAAGCGGCAGCTACTATGCGACATTCACCGGTCTAAGCCTTACGATTCCCGCAAATGTAACCGACGGGCTGGTTCTTACCGGTGCCGTTCAGTTTGGCAGTATCGGTGTGGGAGCTGCGACAACCAGTGCGAATGCTCAGTTGACAATGACCGAGTTCAAAGCGCAGGACTCCAACGGTACGCAGACAACCGGCGATACGGATCGTGCAGGTGCAAACCTGTATGCCCACGCCAGCTACCCGACAGTTGCATCACTTGCGAATGTTGATGGAAATACGTTGAACAATGGAACAAAGTACATTTCTTCGTTCAACCTTTCCAACACAGGCGGTCAGGTCGGATGGGATAAGATCAAATGGACGACCGCTAAGGATACAAACACCATCATGACCTCCTCGAGCTTCAAGCTCTTCGAGAATGGTGTTGACGTGAGCTCTCAAGGTACGTTCACGGTGACAGGTGCCGGTGCAGGATTTACTGCCGGTACTATCATCTTCGTCTGGACAGCCGAGCGTCCGCTTACCACCACGACCAAGTATGAACTGCAGACAAATGTCAGTGGTGTTGATGCCGCGGGTGACTTCATCCAGGCCCAGATCACGCAGCCTTCGAGCAATGCAACGCCATCGCAGTACGCGACAGTTGCTGCTACGACCGCTTCGTTCGTGTGGACTGATCGTTCAGCTGCCAGTCACGGTCTCGGGACCGGTGATTGGATGAATGATCATCTCGTCTTGAGCCTGCCGTTGACTTGGACAAGCACCAAGTAACGACGCTCTCGCTTCTCGGTAGCGATCGTATACCGTAGACCACAAACCCCGCCTCTGGCGGGGTTTTGGTTTGTGGTATACTTGGTACATGATTGAGCAGCCAATCGACTCTCGCAATATCAAGGCGAGCCTCCTTGTATTAGCCATTGTTATTGCCGGATCTTTTACGTTCCAATATCTTCGGTTGCGGAATGCGACCGTTACCAACAGCGAGAGCCAAGCCCAATACCATATCCCCATCTGGCTTCCCAAACCCTCCGATTACGGACTCCACGAAGGCGATATCATCGGTTCCCGCAGCAAAGGCGACCCCGATATCTTCATCATCAACGACTGGGGATACAAGCGGCTCTTTCTCAATCCCGCGATCTTTGGTCTCTATGGCCATTTGCATTACTCCGATGTTCATGATGTTAGAACAAACATCCGTGACGCTTTTGTAACATCGGGCATTTTCCGCAACTGCGAGACGAATGCGCAAGCCGTGTGGGCGCTCGAAGTAACCGGTGAGGATACTGCGGCATTGCATCACATCGCCATGACCGGAGAGCAGGCCGCCGCGGAAGATCCGGAGTTTTTCCACAAAGTATTCTGCATCAATTCGAAAGAAGAGTCGCTGTACCCAAAGAGTCCGATTGACTATACATCACTTTCCCAACTTCCCAACTATGCCCGCGGGGCAACGCCGACTCCAACACCATTTAAAACTCCAATTTTCACTTCCACGCCTCTGCCCCTCATCACCATCTCCGGCCGTGTTTTCAATCAGGCAACGGGCGATGGATTTGGCAACGCGACAATCCTCACCTGCTTGCAAACAGGCGTTACCTCGGTTCAGACCAACTCATCGGGATACTTCACATTCCAGCTCCCGTACAGTACGGCGTTCTGTCTTCGTTTGACCTCTGAACAACGCTCGGGATACGACGGCCCATTCTTGAACTATCCGGCAAATCTCGGATCCGTGCACAGCTATGAATACCAAGTCGCGGGATTTGATTGTCCGCGCAACAACTGCAGTGATCAGAACAAGGCCATATGGGATTTGCCCAATGACACGAATTTTACCTTCGCGTATCGACCCGCGCAGACAGCAACCCCGACCCCGCTTGGACAAACGGCTACACCCACACCAACGGCTATCCCGACAGGATCTGTCACACCTATCT
>Ga0209541_10010413_pt1 | contig 14821 bp, 17 predicted proteins | sample RifCSPlowO2_01_FD_184027 | JGI IMG/M metagenome (GOLD analysis project Ga0209541, IMG submission 184027) | Groundwater microbial communities from Rifle, Colorado - Rifle CSP2_plank lowO2_0.1 (SPAdes) (version 2) | ecosystem: Environmental > Aquatic > Deep subsurface > Groundwater | place... | reverse complement strand
TGTGTCATATCTATTTACTTGAACTTTTTTTACTTTAATCTTCAAGGTCATAATTTAGTTGAATCTTAATTGATATTTAAATTTAACTCCGAATCAAAAGACTTAAATTTTTTAGTTTAAAAGTTTTTGTAAATAATAAAAAGATTTAATCAATAATTTGATAAAAAGATTTAATCAATAATCAGAAATTATTATCAATAAAATGATTAAAAAATTTAAGCAATACTAAAAATTTATAATAATCTTAGTTTTACATTAATGCCAAAATTAGTAAACAAATAAATTTACCCAAGGTAATCTAAATCATAATTAGCTTCTTTCTGTTTTTTGGAGTCTAATGCCTTTTTACTACCTTCCAACAAATTTTTAACTTTTGATTCAAATTCATCTGCTTTCTTTAATAAAGGTTTATAGTCCACACTCAACCCTAGGTATTTATCAAGAATTTCAATAACCTTTGCAGATGCCCTAGAATCGGGGACTGGTAATTTACTTTGAGCTTCTGCAAATATACATGACAAAGGTAATCCTTTTCTTAGCAGTAATGCCCCCGTAACACCCATAACCACTCCTTCATCCAAGGGTGATGATCCCGTTTTTTTCCATTTATCCTTACTTTGTGAATAATAAAATGTATTTATATTTACTTTTTTTGAATCACTTTCCTCTTTTAATGAGCCAACTCCTTCAATACTAATAATTTCCTTAACCTTTAATTGCTTGCTTAATTCGGTTATTATGTCTGCTAATTCCCACTCCATTCCTGTAACATTAATTAGAGCATGCAAGACAACAATTTTATTTTTTTTGTCATAATAAATTCCTATAGGATCAATAATTTTTCCGCCGTGTACCATCACTACAGGATTGATTTTATCTGAAGTAATTCTTCCAATTTGTTTTGCATTTAAATGAGATATAAGAAATTCAGTTGTTATTGTCCCTATTAAACCATAACCTGGAAACCCTTCAATTAAAGTTACATTAACCGGCTTTTCAAATAATTCAATCCTCATTTTTCAAGTAAATTGAGGATGTTGTTTATATACTTTTGTATTATTTTATATCCTTATTTAAAAATTCACCCCACATAACAAATTCAACAATTCTCAAAAAAATATCTTTCTAAGGTTTATCATCGAGGTTCTATAAATAGGAAAACTATTTAAAATCCTAATTTTTATTAAATATTCTATGATTGATCAGGGCCTTGTTGAATTTTTAAAAAAAGAGATTAAAGGAGGACATTCAGAAGATTTCCTAAGACAGGGATTAATATCAAAAGGATGGCCAAGTGACTTTGTAGAGAATTCAATTGGTGAAGCAAAAAGACAAATCATGCTTGAAACCTATATCCCCATCACAGGTCAACCAGAGACCCCCTCACTTGAAGAAGTTAAAACAATTTCCGATAAACCTATAATTCACCAATCTAGATTTGATAGAAGAACCTTAAGCATAAGCATTTTAATATTTGTAATAATAGGGGTAATCCTGACATTTACAACATTAGTTTATTTCTATATGAATGGAGTAATGAGTTATAGACTATTTGATCCAGTGACAGGTCAATCATTAGATAGAACTTGTATATATCAGAATTGTAAAGATTTAAGGGATTTTGCCTTGGATTTTGCAAAACAGAGGTTAAATATGTCAATTATAATAGGTATAATAACCTCATTTTTGATAGTCCTAATTTATAATTTAATAAGTTTCAAGAAATTATTCCTTTGGATAATCCAAATTTTATTTTTAATATTTCTCCTAGTCATGGGTTTTATGTGGTTTTCTTTTACAAAAGGTACTAGTTAGATTATTTAGTAATAAGCATATTAAATGTGCACTATCTAGACGATATTGTTTAAAGTTCTTTAATCATATTAATATTCACGTCTTCTACTTCTTCTTTTAATAAAGTAGAGTAAGGCACTAAAAAACCAATATTTTTAAACTAAGCTAAAGGACCTAATTTTATGGGTCCGTAGCTCAGCTTGGTTAGTCTTATAAAATAAGGACCAAAGCACCTGCCTCTTAAGCAGGTGGTCGAGGGTTCAAATCCCTCCGGGCCCATTCAAAATTTCAAATAATTAAATTTAAGAAATTTTAAATACTTAAAAAATTATTATCAAATTATCAGTGATGTTTGATGAATAATCTAAGATTATGGATTGAAAAATTACAGAATTCTTCTGATATTAAAATTGTTGAAGGTATAAAGGATAAGGCTGCTTTAGAGTTTTTAGGAATTTCAAATATAATTACCTTAAATAAGCCATTATTTCAAATTGCTGAATATGTTTCTAAAAAGACCACAAGATGTATTTTGCTGGTAGACCTTGATAGGCAAGGAAAGATTTTGTATTCCAAACTTAAGAAAGATCTTCAAAGCAATGGTGTTACCATAAATGACTCATATAGAAATTATTTATATAAAAACACTGAATTAAAAAATATAGAAGGTTTAATTACATATTGCCAGAAGGACCAAGCTGTGTTAAACCTCTTATTCCCTTAGGTTTATTTGAATAATAAATGTCCAAATTCTCTATAACATGCCCTTTATAATATTCTTCGATAATTTTAAATCGATTTTTGTAATATTCTTTAGTTATATCATCTTTTATTACATCAATTTCCTTCCCAAGTTCAAATTTAGCTTTAATATAAACCCCCCCATAGTCATTGAAATAATCTAGTCCATATAAAGAGTTATGGACAACAAATGAATTTTCCAATAACCTTAGCTTCTCTTCAATTTCTTTTATTTTCTTTGGTTCGAGCATTGACAATAAGAAAGAGTTTTTTTAATTACAATACCTACAACAAATTTACAGTAATGCTTTAATTCTTTCGATACTTTCAGCTATCTTGTCACCATTCTCTGTCAACTTTATCACTTTAATTCTGCCTAGCTTCTCAAAATTGACTAATCTGGCTCTTTCCATCTCCTGTAAAATCTTGACAGCATGTGAATAAGTACAGTCCACTTCTTTAGCTAAAACACTTCCATACCTATTTTTACTACTTTTTCTTAAAGCCACTAAAATCATTGCGGGTTTTTTTCTAAAAAATACCTCAAAAATTTCTTTTTTCTTCGCCATTTAATTTCTACCCCTTGATGATAAATTAATCTTCGAATATATTTAAAGATTTATATATTCCAATAGATACGTTTTCTATTAATATTTATTTAGTAGCTTGTAAACTTTTATAAAGCTTTATGTCCAAATATGCTAAATTACTCATAAGTTTAATTATATTTAGTAAATGATTAATACTTTCTATCAATCAAAAGATTTAAATTACAATATAGTTGTATTAACTTTATGTTAGATATTAAGTTAATTAGGCATGATTCAAACATTATAAAAAAAGACTTGGAAAAGAGATTTCAACTTGATAAGATCAAATGGGTTGATGAACTTCTTAACCTAGACAAAAACTTTAGAAGCTTAAAATTGGAAATTGATAACTTAAGGCATAGGAGAAATCAACTTTCGCTTGAAATAAATGCATCTAAGAAAGAAAAAAAAGATATTAAACTATTATTGAAAGAAGCACAAGACATCCCTATTAAAATTAAAAACATTGAAGAAAAATTAAATAACATAGAAAAAAGGATAGGATTTTTGCTTATGCGTATTCCTAATTATCTACATAATGATGTGCCCATTGGAAAAGATGAAACTGACAATAAAATTATTAAAAAGTTTGGGGAAATTCCTAAATCTAAATTCAAATTAAAAGGTCATGAAGAGTTAGGAATTTCTTTAGGTATGCTAGATATTGAAAGGGCTGCAAAAGTATCTGGTGCAAGGTTTTATTTCCTTAAAGGTGATTTAGCTTTACTTGAGATATCTTTAATGAGATACGCCATTGACTTTATGGTAAAGAAAGGCTATGAATTAATTCTTCCTCCTTATATGATGAGAAAAACTCCTTATGAGGGCGTTGTAGATTTATCAGATTTCGAAGAGGTACTTTATAAAATAGAAAATGAAGATTTGTATATGATCGCGACATCAGAACATCCTCTAACTGCTAGATTCATGAATGAAACACTAAATTTTAAAGATTTACCTATGAAAAATATAGGATTTTCAACAAATTTCAGAAAAGAAGCAGGCGCTCATGGTAAAGATACTAAAGGGATATTTAGAGTACACCAATTCAACAAAGTTGAGCAAATCATAATCTGTAATCCAAAAGATTCTTGGAAATTTCATGAAGAGTTAATCAAAAATATTGAAAGTTTCTTCAAACTACTGAAAATACCTTTCAGAATAGTAAGCATTTGCAGTGGTGATTTAGGTACAGTTGCCTCAAAAAAATATGACTTAGAAGCATTCATGCCAGTTCAACAAGAATATAGAGAGATGGGTTCTTGTTCTAATTGCACTGATTATCAAGCAAGAAGATTAAACATTAAATTTGAATCTTCAGGAACAAGAGATATAGTACATACATTAAATAGTACTTTGGTTACAGACAGAGCACTAGTTGCAATTATGGAAAATTATCAACAGACGGATGGTTCAATAAAAATTCCGACAGTTCTACAAAAATATATGGGTGGAAAGAAGAAAATTATTAAAAATATTGAAAAAATTTAAAAAACTATACAATCTCATTATCAGAAATCTAAACCCATGATTAAAAAAAATAAATATGGTTTGGTAGCAATTTTTATAATCATATTAATACCATTAATTATTTGGTTAAATCTTAAACCAATTAGCGATAGATTCTCATCAGCAAATACTACTTTCACTAGCGTTGGTCAGGTTTTAGCATTACTAGGCATAGGGCTATTTTCATTAACATTTGTCTTGAATACAAGATTAAAATTCCTTGAAAACTATTTTGGGGGCCAAGATAAAATTTATAGATATCATCATATGCTAGGGACATTTGCATTTGTATTTCTTCTATTTCATCCACTATTCTTGGCTGCAAATTTCCTTGCGATTTCTGTCACTGCAGCAGCTTCATTTTTTATTCCAAGTACTAATTGGGCATTAAATTTTGGACAAATTGCACTACTCTTACTAGAGATTTTTTTAATCCTAACATTTTTTGTAAAATTAAGATATCATAACTGGAGATTTACTCATCAATTCTTAGGTTTGGCATTTGTATTTGCAAGTATACATATATTATTAATTCAAAGTGACGTAGCAAGAAGCAATATCCTTAGGTATTACATTATATTCCTAATATCTATTGGACTTTTATCATATATCTACAGAACTATTTTGGGAAGTAAACTGGTAAAAAAACTAAGTTACAAAGTTGAAGCGACTAAATCTCTAGGTAGGGATATAACAGAGATTACATTAAGTCCATTGGATAACGCGTTAAATTTCCTTGCTGGTCAATTTATATTCATTAGTTTTATTACTCAAAATATTTCCTCAGAAACACACCCATTCACCATAAGCTCTTCGCCAAGAGACAAAAATATTCGACTCAGTATAAAATCTTCTGGGGATTTTACATCACAAATTAACAAAATTCAGAAAGGCTCAATTGCAAAAATAGAGGGGCCATTTGGAAAATTTTCCTATGAATTTTATAGAGATGAACCTCAGATATGGGTTGCAGGAGGTATAGGAGTAACTCCTTTCCTAAGTTTTGCAAGGTCATTAAATAACAACAATAATTTTATAGATTTATATTATTCTGTGAGGTCAAGTGAGGAAGCAATTTTCTTAGAGGAACTTCAACAATTATCCAGTAAAAATAGTAAATTTCGTTTAATTCCACATTTTAGTTTATCTCAAGGACATATAAACGCAGAATTTATTAAGAATCAGAGCCAAGGTTTGGAATCAAAGGAAATCTTCATATGTGGACCACCACCTTTGATGAAATCATTGATAGATCAATTCTTAAAAATGAAAATCAACAAAAAAAATATTCATTATGAGGAGTTTAGTTTGAAATGAGGTTTAATACCAAAATAATTGTTGGTATTTCACTATTTCTGTCTTGGTTTATAATAGGATCTATACTAGTTTCAGGTTTTCTATTAAATAAAGAAAATACAAATTTGGAACCAGGTTCAAATAATTTAAAGAATCTGGGAAATTCTAGCATATCAAATATTAAATTAACAATTGCAGAATTAAGTACACATAATACAAATACTAATTGTTGGATTATGATCAGAAATAAATTATACGATGTTACTAACTTTTTAAATAAACATCCTGGGGAGGCCAAGGCGATTATTCCATACTGTGGTAAGGATGCAACACAAGCATTTCAAACAAAAGGAAGCCCTTCAGGAAAAATACATTCTAACAATGCAGAAAGTCTATTACTTTCATTTTATATTGGAGATCTTAATCAAGAAATATCTGAGCAAACTTTGCAAGAAAAATTAAACTCAAGTAAAAGTATTAATAACGCATCTGGGGATGACGAGGAAGATGAAGAAGATGATGACGAGGAAGATGACTAAATTTAGCTAACTCAAATATACTTGTTAAGTGAGTTATCTAAGTAATTATTTGCCTTTGTTAGAATTTCTTTCATATTTTTAAAACTGATAATATTTAATGCTTCTTGATATGTTAACCATTTAAATGAATCATGTTCATAAGAAATATTTACTTGTTCTATTTTAGTTTTAATTAAATATAATATTACCTCTCTAAAAATAAGCTTTCCGTTCCATTTGTATGCAAAAGTATAAATTTCTCTAAATCCATTGACAAATTCCATCTCAGTAATTCCGGTCTCTTCCCCAACCTCTCTTTTAACAGTTTCTTTCTCTGACTCGCCTTCTTCAATATAGCCCTTAACAAATTCAAAATATTTCCCCTTTAGTAAAAGTAAATATTTCCTTTCATTATTTTCATTAAATATTATGGCCCCAGATGAAACCTGTTTTACCATTACTCCTCTAGACCCCTAGCACAGAATTTGCAGCAACCCATTTTAGAATTAAAATCAAGACTACAGACACTTTTCCCACACCTGCTACATAGGTTATCTGCCAATTTTAAACCGCATATGAAGCATTTTATAACCCTTTCCATTAGATTTATAAATGGTTAAATCTATATAAAAGTAACTGGATTCTTCCAAAAAATTAAAAAAATGAAAATTTTAGCAGTAGGTTGTATTCATGGGGACATTTTAAAAGTTAGAAAGCTAGCAGAAAGAGCCGAAAAGGAGAAAGTAGACTTAGTAGTACTATGTGGAGATTTGACTTATGCAGATACCAGTTCTGAAAACCTTATAGGGCCATTCCTCAAGAAAAATAAAAGAGTATTATTTGTTCCTGGAAATCATGATTCCCCAGAAACAACGTATTTTCTGCAAGACCATTATAAAATAACAAACTTACATGGTTATTCAGTCAGTATAAATGGGATTGGTTTTTTTGGTTGCGGTGGTGCTCCTTATGTGGGGCCTATTATGGCTATTTCAGAAAAAGAAATATTCCAAAATCTTGAAAAAAGCCATGAGAAAATAAAAGATTTAAATAAAAAAATAATGGTTACTCATGCGCATCCAAAAGGGGGTATTGGTGAAAATTTAGCACATCCAATAATTAAACCTAGTAAAAGTATTAGAAAAGCAATAGACAAATTTAAACCAGACATTCTTTTATATGGCCATGTACATGAAGCACAAGGTATTGAAGAAATTATTGGGAATACTAGAGTAATTAATGTATGCAAAGAAGGAGTTATTGTTAACGTTTAGTTAATTTTATAAAATATCGCTTTAATTTCTAATCTCATGACTGAATTAATTATTACAGAGAAACCCGCACAATCTTTAAAGATAGCTAGTGCACTTAGTGAAGGAAAACTCGAAAAAATATCTGAGAAGGGAGCCCCATATTACAAAATCACAAACAATGGAAAGGAAATTTTTATTGCAAGTGCAGTGGGTCACATTTTCATTTTAGCAGAATCTTCTAAAGTTAAGGATTATCCTGTTTTTGATGTTCAATGGAAACCTAGTTTTCAAGTTTCTAAATCTTCAAGTTTCACCAAAAAATATTATGATGTCCTGAAGAAATTAAGCAAAGAAGCAACAGAGATAGTTGTTGCAACAGATTATGATATAGAAGGATCTGTTATTGGTGCTAATGTTGTCAAGTTCATCTGCAATAAGAAAAATGCAAAGAGAATGAAATTTTCAACACTAACAAAAAATGAATTACTTTCTTCATATAAGGAAGCATCAAAAACTTTAGATTTTCCACAAATAGAGGCTGGGGAAACTCGTCACACTCTAGACTTTTATTGGGGTATTTCTACTAGCAGGGCTTTAACAAATTCAATAAAAAATGCAACAGGTAGATACAAAATTATGTCTTCCGGAAGGGTTCAAGGTCCCGCATTAAAAATTATTGTAGATAAAGAAAAAGAAATACAGAGGTTTAAACCAGTTCCTTATTGGCAATTACAATTGTTAGGTGAAATAAAATCAAAAACTTTAGAATTCTTTCATGAGAAAATTAGATTTGATAAAGAAATTGAGGCTAGTGAAATTTACAAAAGGATTAAAGGGTCCGATGGAAAAGTTCATGAAATTAAAAAAAGTAAAACAGCTATTAAGCCCCCATCACCATTTGATTTAACATCTCTTCAAATGGAAGCTTATAGAGTATTTAAAATGCAACCAAAAAACACATTAGAGAACGCTCAAAATTTATATTTAGCAGGTTTAATAAGTTATCCAAGAACTAGTTCTCAGCAGCTCCCAGAATCAATAAATTATAAAGAAATAATTTCAAAAATCTCAAAGCAAAGCGACTACAAAGAAGTCTGCAAAAATTTGCTTTCTATGAAAGATCTTAAACCGAATAATGGTATAAAAATTGACAAAGCACATCCAGCAATACACCCTACCGGAGAAATACCTGAAAAGCTTTCAAAAGAGGTCCATAACTTATATGATTTAATTGTTAGAAGAACATTAGCAAGCTTCTCCATACCAGCTATCAGAGAATTAATTACCCTAAAAATAGAGGTTAAAAATGAAATATTTGTGACATCAGGATCAAGAACTGAATCAAAAGGTTGGTTAGAAATTTATAGTAGATTTAATCCATATAAAGAAGAGGAAGTTCCTGATACAAAAGTCGGAGATGATGTGAAAGTAATAGAACTAAATCTACTTTCGAAAGAAACTCAGCCTCCTAAAAGATATACTCCTGCTTCAATAATCAAGAAATTAGAACAACTTGGTCTTGGAACAAAAGCAACTAGGTCTTCAATAATAGAAACATTATTTGATAGGAATTATGTCCATAATGAATCAATAGAAGCAACTTCATTAGGTATAAAAACTGTTGAAACCCTTGAAAAGTATTGCTCTGAAATCATTGACGAAAAATTAACAAGGCATTTCGAAGAGGAAATGGAACAAATTCAGGAAGAAAAAAAGAAGAAAGAAGAAGTTATTGAAGAAGCAAAAATAGTATTGATAAAAATGTTTAAACACTTTAAAGAAAATGAAGCTAAAATTGGAAAAAGTTTATATGAGGCAAATCAGGAAACACTTAATATTCAGACTATTGTTGGGAAATGTTATGAATGTGAAGGAAGCTTAAAAATAAACTATTCCAAGAAAAATAAATCATATTTTATTTCTTGCAATAAATACCCTGATTGCAAGGCGATATTCTCAATACCAAAATATGCATTACCAAAACCATCAGGGAAGTTCTGTGATGAATGTAATTATCCTGTACTAAAAATGATACGAAAAGGAAAAAGGCCATATGAATTCTGTATAAATAAGAACTGCAAGAAAAAACTAGAATATCTAGAAAATTCTAACCAGTTGTAATACCTTCATCAGTAATTTTAAATCTAAATTGAGTTAACCCAGGCTTTCTTAAGTATGCAATTCTATCATTACTATTTGTAAATTCTATAACTTTCTTGGAATATGGGAAAATAACCCCATAACCTACCATTTCTAGTTTATTTAATTTTGAATTTGAAAATACTTGATTTGTTATTAAAACATCAATACCTTTACTATTGAGCTCCTGTAATTTCTTCATTTGAACATTTAACATATTTAAAGCAAGTTCCTTATCAAGTTTCATAAATGTCCTATAATGATTACTTAGGGTATCTATTATTACCAAAGATACATTTTTAGTTAGTTTTTCAATTTGACTTATTCGATCATGTTGTTCTCTAAAATTCTTTACTTTTATTAAGATTAAATTATCATTTACTTTTTCAAATTCATCCTTGGCCATTTGTTTAAGTCTATCAACAGAAAAACCATTCTCCGTATCAATAAATAAAACCTTTTTTCCATTTTTAGCATTCTCAACAGCACTCATCATGCAGAAACAAGTCTTTCCTGTACCAGCTTTGCCATACACTGTTGTTATTCTCTCTATACCTATATTTGAGAACGCATTAAAATCCTTATTTCCACAGCTTATCATATTATTTAGTTAATATAAAAACACCTTATTATATATAAATATTCACAGAAAATCTTAAATATTAACCTTGTAAGACAATATTTATGTTTAGCAAGCTAGATTACATTATGCTTCACGTTAATAACATGGAGAAATCAGCCAATTTCTATCATCATATACTTGGTTTTCCTGTAAAATTCAAATCTGATGGTTGGTCAGAGCTAGATACTGGTACTACAACAATTGCCCTCCACTTTACAAAAGAAACAGTTTCTCCATCAAAATTTATGTCCTTTGGATTTATAGTAGATAATATTCAGGAATCATTCAACAAGTTAGTAGTTAGTGGGGCCAAACTAAATAGGAATATTGAAGAAGAAGGAGACGGGATTCTAATGGCCTCCTTTCAAGATCCCGATGGACATGTATTCTGGATCGCTCAGCAAAAAAAATGAATTTGATGCCTAGTGTTAGAGAAAAATTAATAAAGGATTAATTGTTAAAAGAAAAAATTGGAGGTGTGATATGTCAGACTTAAAAGGTTATGCTCCATTAATGCTTAGGATTGGTTTAGGTATTTTATTTATCTTTATGGGTATTGGTAAATTTCAAAATACTTCTGGAACAATACAAATGTTGCAAGGGATAGGATTTCCATTACCAATATTTTGGGCATGGTTATTATTACTTTCAGAGATAATATTTGGGGTTTGTTTATTACTAGGATTAAAAGTTAAATATACAACAATTCCATTAATTATTATAATTTTAGTTGCGATAGTAACAGTACAATTTAAGAACTTGCCTCAATCTCAAGGTAACCTACTTAAGGACTTTTCAATACTAATGAGTTTAGTAGCCTTAATGATGATAGGTCCAGGTAAATTAGCAGTAAATAAAAACTAATATCTTTATTTTTTTAAATTCTTAATAAATAATTTATATGCAAAGATTTTAATACTAATTAAATTTCTTCAAATTGATCAGAAATGGGTGGCGGTAAAAGAAAATTTCCAAAACGGCAGAAATTTATTTCTGAGGAAAAGAAATTGGGCAAATTCGTTGAAGAGAAGAAAGCAGCTCCAAAAGAAGAAGATTTAAAATCTCTGATTGAGATTTGGCAGGGAAAAACTAAAAAAGAAAAACATCATGAAGAAACTTCTGAAAACAATTCTTGATTAATGCAACCACTCCATTAAAATTGAATTAAAATTACTACTTCTGTCTCAACTATTTATATTATAAAACCAATAAAAGAAAGTTTTATATATTAGTTAGTATACACCTTTTTGTATATACTGAAATGGACATATTTGATAATATTATAGTTTGTCGAGATTGTAATAAAGAAACAGACAGAACTATAGCAAATAAAGATGGATTTAAATTAAGATCTTTTACATGTCCTAATTGCAATAAAATATGGATTCATCCAAAAGATGAAGAAGATTATAATGAATTCATAAAACTCAGATCCAAGCCATTTAAAGTTAAATTAAGGTATGTTGGTAATTCGTACATAGTCTCTATTCCAAGAGAAATCATAGAATTTGAAGATATAGAAAGGAGGTTAAATAAGATAATAGAAATGAGTTTAGAAGAGCCAGGAAAATTAACATTACTCTTTTCAAGAGTCAGAAAGTTTTATTAAAAATACTATCTTATTATAAAAATGATAAAAGATATGAAAGACCAAAAATTGAAAGTTATGGAAGCCTTGCAAGAAGAGGCCTATAAAGGTATTGTTAGGATAGATTCTGAAACAATGCATGTCATTGGTGTTAGACCAGGCGACATAATAGAAATAGAAGGTCAAAGAAAAACAGTAGGTATTGTTGATAGAGCATATCCAACTGATGTAGGTCAACAAGTTATACGAATGGATGGTATTATAAGAAGAAATGCTAAAACTAGTATAGGTGAAACTGTAACTGTAAGAAAAGCTAATGTTGGTGAAGCAAAATCAGTTACCATAGCCCCTTCTCAAGCAGGTATTATGATCCAAGCATCTCCCGAAATATTTAGAAGAGGTTTGCTAGGAAGAGCAGTAATTAAAGGAGACATTATTTCTTTGGGTGGCGCTCGAAGAAGAAGAAGAACAATGGAAGATTCTCCTTTCGAAGATATATTCAATGTTTTTGAAGAAGGGTTTATGGGTTCTTTTGGATTACCTTCATTAAAATTCATTGTTGTAGACACAAATCCAAAACAACCAGTTATTATCTCAGAAAATACCATGATTACTGTTTCTCAAAAAGCAACAGAAGTTATTGAAGAAAAAATCCCAGAGGTAAATTATGAAGATCTAGGTGGATTAGATGAAGAAATAAAAAAGATAAGGGAGATGGTAGAGCTCCCATTAAAACATCCTGAAATCTTTGCTAGACTTGGCATTGAGCCTCCAAGTGGTGTTTTATTACATGGTCCTCCAGGTTCTGGTAAAACCTTATTGGCTAAGGCAGTTGCCAATGAATCAGAAGCTAATTTCATGTTAATTAATGGTCCAGAAATTATGAATAAATTCTACGGAGAATCAGAAAAAAGAATTAGAGATATATTTGAAGAAGCAGAAAAAAATGCACCATCAATAATATTTATAGATGAAATTGATGCAATAGCTCCAAAAAGAGAAGAAACAAGAGGAGAAGTTGAAAGAAGAGTTGTTGCACAATTATTAACTATGATGGATGGTTTAAAAGCAAGAAGGAATGTAGTAGTAATTGGTGCAACAAACAGACCAAATGCAATAGATCCTGCATTAAGAAGACCTGGAAGATTTGATCGAGAAATATCAATAAATGTGCCAGATAAAAAAGGAAGATTAGAGATCTTAAAAATTCATTCTAGAAACATGCCTTTAACCAAAGATGTTAATATTACAAAATTAGCAGAATGTACTCATGGTTTTGTTGGTGCAGATTTAAGCGCATTAGCAAAAGAGGCAGCAATGAATGTTCTCAGAAAAATACTCCCTGATTTAAAATTAAATGAAAAAGAGCCCATATCAGAAGAAGTTCTTCAAAAGTTAAGAGTTACAGCTGAAGATTTCAAAGAAGCACTTAAAATAGTAAGGCCTAGTGCAATTAGAGAGGTTTCAATTGAAAAGCCGAATGTACAATGGAAAGATATTGGGGGATTACAAGAATTAAAGCAAGAATTAATTGAAGCTGTTGAATGGCCATTGAAACACACTGACGCATTTAAAAGACTTGGAATTAGGCCGCCTAGAGGGATATTGATGTATGGTCCTCCAGGTACAGGTAAAACCTTATTGGCTAAGGCAGTTGCCACAGAATCAGAAGCTAATTTCATCAATCTAAAAGGACCTTCATTATTAAATATGTGGGTTGGTGAATCTGAAAGAGGAATTCGTCAAATATTTGAGAAAGCTAGACAAGCATCTCCTGCAATAATATTCTTCGATGAAATTGATGCAATAGCTCCTAGAAGAGGATTATCAGTTGGAACTCGAGTAACAGAAAGAATGCTAAATACATTGCTTTCAGAAATGGATGGATTAGAAGAATTAAATGATGTTGTTGTAATTGCTGCAACAAACAGACCAGATATGATAGATCCTGCTTTATTAAGACCTGGAAGATTTGATAGAATATTAAGTACACAAATGCCAGATAAGAAATCAAGATCAGATATATTTAAGATACACACTGCAAAAATCCCATTGTCTCCTGATGTTAACATAAATAAACTAGTTGAATTAACAGAGAATTTCAGCGGTGCAGACATAGAATCTGTGTGCAGAGAAGCTGCAATGCTTGCATTAAGAGAATCCATTAAATCTAAAGAAGTGAGGATGGATCACTTCTTAGGAGCGCTTAAGAAAACAGGTCCCTCATTGTCTTCAGAAGACGCAAAGAGATACAAGGAAATTGAAGAAGAATTAAAAATTGCAAGGACCGCACAAACAAAGCAAGAAACACCTAGTTACCTAGGATAATTTTATTTTATTGTTTTAATTATTATTCTACACTTACATAATTAATTTAAATAATTACAAAAATGAAATTATTTTAATGCAAACTTTAGCAAGTGCCTATGATCAAATTTCTGATAGAGCATTAAGATGTCCAATATCCGAAATTGCCCGGATCAGGCAAGAAGTTCGTAAAAGAGAAAAGCAAGGAGAAAAAATTCTGGACTTGAGTTCTGGGGATATTGACCCAAATCTGAGGTATAAAGGGTATTTTAATGCATTTTCGAATTCAATCAAAGGTGCATATTTCTATCCACATGCTCAAGGAATGCCAGAATTAAGAGAGAAAATTAAAGATTCTTTGTTGCAAGAAGGTTTTACTAAATTAACTCTTGATGATGTTTGTGTAACAAATGGAGGTATCCAATCCTTAGACAACATTGCCTTTATAACTCCAGATTATAATG
>Ga0209541_10010412_pt1 | contig 14821 bp, 19 predicted proteins | sample RifCSPlowO2_01_FD_184027 | JGI IMG/M metagenome (GOLD analysis project Ga0209541, IMG submission 184027) | Groundwater microbial communities from Rifle, Colorado - Rifle CSP2_plank lowO2_0.1 (SPAdes) (version 2) | ecosystem: Environmental > Aquatic > Deep subsurface > Groundwater | place... | reverse complement strand
CGAAATTGGAGTAATGAAAGCAATAGGCGCAAGAAACAAAGATATTATGCTTATATTTTTAATAGAATCAGGATTATTAGGACTGGTTGGAGGGATATTAGGAGTTTTATTGGGAATGGGTGCAGGAAAATTAGTGGAATTTATAGCATTAAAATCCTTAGGAACTGATTTGCTCAGAGTTGCATTTCCAGCATATTTAATAATTGGCTGTCTTGGATTTGCATTTTTAATAGGCGCAGTATCAGGAACATTTCCTGCATGGAAAGCAAGCAAGACAAATGTCATTGAGGCGCTTAGGTATGAGTGATAAGGGGAACCAACATTGTTCTGTTGCGTTATCAAGATCTAAATGAAATAAAAAATAAATTTAATCTTTAAATTTCTCGATAGTTATTTCTGTTTGGCTACCTGATAAGGTTTTTTGATTTTCTTGTAACCTTTTCTTAATAATGCCTATATACTTATCACTTAGTTCTATGCCTATTGAATTTCTACCATAATATTTAGCTACTGCTGAAGTAGTGCCAGAACCAACAAAGGGATCTAAAACTAAATCTCCCTCATTTGTGCTTGATAAAATAATCCTTTTTAATAATTCGAATGGTTTTTGTGTTGGGTGAGCTCCTGCCCATTTTTCACTTTTTGGGGTTAAAGGAATACTCCAGACATTTCTTGTCTGTTTTCCTATTGGATTTATTGGATCGGTGATATGATCTTTAGTCCATTGATAATTAAATTTCCATTTTTTACCATCTCCATTTTTAGTAGCCCAGATTAAATGCTCTGTGCTTTCTGTAAAAAATCTACAAGTAATGTTTGGCTGAGCATTTGGTTTAAACCAAACAATGCTATTGTTTATTTTAATTTCTGGATGGAATTGTTGAATTATAAAACCCATTTGATAGATATTATGGAAACTTCCAGAAATCCATAAACTACCTCCATGCTTTAAAATTCTAAAACATTCTGCTAACCACCCATTATTAAATTTAAAGAAATCGTCTTTTGAAAACATATCCCAGCTTTCCTGCATTGTTACATGTTTGCTGTAGGCCCAATTTAACCCTTTCTTCTTTGACATGTTATAGGGGGGATCTGCAAATACCAAATCAACCGAATTATCTGGGATAGTTTTCAATACCTTTAAGGCGTCGCCTTGTATTATTTTATGGGTAGTTTTCATTTTCTTTTCTCTTTATTATTTTTACGAGGTTTATTCCAATATGGGCTTTTACACTCGGGGCATATAGTTGGTTTTTCATTAGATCTTGGAATCCATTTATGCCCACATCTATCACACCTATATGCTGTCACCTCAATTTTCATCTCTGCCATACTTTATATAGAAACCTATAGTTTATAAATCTACCTATTAGGTTATACCTAAGAAGAAAGATTTATTATTATATTGTAGAGGGAAATCTCGATAAAAGAGGGAAAGTCAAACAAAAAGTTATTATGTATTTAGGCAATGCTAAACATATCTTAGAAGTTTTTAAGTTCTATAAAAGCATCATAAAAGTTAGTTAATCCTGTCCCATTTTCGATCAGAACTGAATAAAATTTTATTTGCCGACCTGCGTCGCCTTGCTTACAATAACAAAAATTTCCCTCTCTTTAATCATTGCATCCATCAACTCCCTAAAAACTCTTGCTGGTTTTTCTGGGGCGGTATTTTTCTCCATTTTAATCATTAATTCAATCAAATGACCTATAAACTCTACCTTATACTCTCCATATTTGTTTAATTCCTGAAAGGACTTTAATTTTTCAGGAGTTGTTTCTTTTAATATAAGATTAGTCCTCTCTTCTTTACTTTTAAATCCCTCAACGCGATCATACATATCACGCAGATATTTCATAAATTTTAAAGTAAGTTCATTATTATGTTCTTTCTTTATCAATAAATCAATAACCCAATGAATATGTTTTGGAGTTCTAAGTTTTTTACCTTGCTCCTGATATTTAATTAAAATATCATGTTCTGGTTTATAACCTCTACTTCCTTCAAAAATTCCTATAATTGTTCCATCAGAGAGTTTAATCTCTTTGATAGAAATATGCTCTGTTCCCTTTCTCTTAAATCTCATACTTTTTATAAGAATCTACTATATTTAAGCAGATCCCTTAGATGCAACAGAATAAACCAATAGTTCGCCCTTATCAAAATTAAAATTCATTCTTATCAACCCCTCCTTAGAATAAAGAAAAAGAAATAAAAGTTCACTCTATCAACCTATCATTTTATAGCAATGCGCAACAAATAAATTTAAAAACTAAATTCACAAACTAATTTAACAAAAACAAAAGAGGAGCAAAAAGCTGAATAATTTATGAAAAAATGCATTTACTGCCGGGCAGAAATTACTGACGAAAGTGTTATTGATTTCTGCGAGAAGTGCGGATGCGGTGTGTGGGGGCCGAAAATGTTCAAAGCAATTGTCAAAAACATGGAAGATGCAAGAGAAAGCGGGAATATCTAGCAAAAATAATTTCCGTTGCTTTTGCAGAAGAAATAGTTGGATTTCTGGTTTTTAGCAATTAGGAAAGCTTTTAAAGGTATCATTTTTATAAAGAACAGCAGTAATATTAAAATGGCGAAAAGAAAAAGAATCCGAGAGCGTGGAAAGGTAAGGTTTAGTGAATACTTTAAGGAGCTTAAAGAAGGGGATAAAGTGGCAATAAAGCCAGAAAAATCTGTGCGAGTTTGTTTTCCTGAAAGAATACATGGAATAACTGGTACAATAATAGGAAAAAGAGGGAGCAATTATGTAATAAAACTAAAAGAAATCAATAAAGAAAAGACATTTATAATTCCGCCAATACATCTTAAAAAAATAAAATCTATGGAAAAATAAAATGATAAAAGAAATGAAGCCACTTTCACTTGTAGAAGCAAAAAAAATAATTGAAGAGCATAAAGGCAGAGAGGATATTGAGCCGTATTTTAAAAAATTTATAAAAGTCAAGGAAAAAGATGCAGAAGAAATGAAAAAAGAAATTTCTGCGCTTGACAATCACAGAATAAAACAAGAACATATAGCTAAAATAATTGATTTTATGCCAGAAACAATCTCAGAATTGAATAAAATATTTACCGAAACCTCTCTTGGAGAAGAAGAAGCAAAACAGGTAATTGACATAGTTAAAAAGCACAGCCGTGCAAAGTAAATTATGAAAAGGAAAAAAACAAATGACAGAAAAAGAAGAATATGCGATAATATTAGATTATCTGCCATATGGCTATCCGCTTGAAGGAAAGATGATGCCAGTAGCACAGGCTATAGGAGAGATTAAATTTACACTTCTTCAATTGATTCCACGAAAAGGTATTTCACTTCAAATAAAAGAAAAAGTGTATATTGGAGAGGGAAAAAGAGACAAAATATATTATATTCTTGGAAGGCTGCCGCCGGACAAATTAACTGAAAATGCAAAATTCCAGCTTGAAGAATACCTTGGAAAGTTTGTTGAAGACAATGAAAAAAAGTTTGTTGATTTTTTCAATAAAGCCACAGCAATAAACACGAGAATCCACCAGATAGAACTTCTTCCAGGATATGGAAAGAAACACACAAAAGAGATTATTGAGGAGCGTGAAAAAAAAGAATTTGAATCTTTTGAAGAGATTAAAAAAAGAATACCAGGACTTCCGGATCCAAAGCTCTCAATAGAGAAAAGAATAGTTTTGGAACTTACAGGAAGTGAAAGGCATAGATTATTTGCATTGTAAACATTTAAAACCTCTAGTTTTTAATATCAGATATTAAAATGGAAGAAAAAAAACCCGCTGTTCAGAAAAAACCCGAAAAAAGGGAAACAGAATCTTTAGTCAGAATTCTATCGACAGACATACCTGGAAGCAGAAATCTTTATTCTGGATTAAAAAAAATAAAGGGGGTTTCTTTTCCAATTGCAAAGGCAGTATCAAAGCAGACAGGAATTCCGCTTTCAAAAAGAATTGGAGAATTATCTAAAGAAGAAATTTCTGTGATTTCTGATGCAATAAAAAACCCAATAATTCCTGCATTTATGATGAATAGAAGAAGTGATTTTGAGACAGGAAAAACTCTGCATTTAATTACAACAGATTTGGATTTAACAAAAGAATTTGATATAAAACGCATGAAAAAAATGCGTTCATATAAAGGAATAAGACATGCCAGCGGACTGCCAGTAAGAGGGCAGAGAACAAAAAGCCATTTCAGAAAAAAAGGAAAAAATAAGGCAGTAGGGGTAAGCAAAACTAAAACAGAACCTGCCCCTGCTAAAGGCAAAGAAGGAGGAAAGAAATGATAAGAAAACATAAAAAGTACAGCCGTCCGAGAAAGGCGTTTGATATAAAAAGAATAACAAATGAAGATGCAATTGTTGCAAAATACGGACTGAAAAATAAAAAAGAAATATGGAAAGCAAAGTCAAAACTTGATATTATCAGAAAAACTGCAAAGAGAATAATTTATGCTGGAGAGGAAGAACAGGCAAAATTTTTGGAAAAATTAAATAAAATGGGATTGACTTCTGCAAGTGCAGTTGATGTGCTTGCATTAACAGAAGAGGATATTTTAAACAGAAGACTGCAGACAATAATATTCAAAAAAGGAATAGCTACAACTGCAAATGGAGCAAGGCAGATAATAACTCACAAGCATATAGCCATTGAAAACAAAATAGTAAATATCCCTTCATATCATGTTTCTACTGAAGAAGAAAATAAAATAAACTTTATAAAAAAAGAAAAAATAAGCGGAGGAAAAAATGAGTAAATCAGACGAGCACGCAGCAGTCATGCATATCTATTCTTCATTTAACAACACAATTGTACATATAACCGACCTTGCGGGAAATACAATTTCAAGATATTCTGGCGGAAATATCACAAAACAGGACAGATTAAAGGCAAATCCGACAACTGCAATGTTTATAGCAAAAAAAATTGAAGAAGAGCTCAAAGAACTGGGCATTACAGAACTTTATGTAAAAATGAAGGGAAAAACAGACTCTCCTGGAATCGGGCCTGGCGCTAATTCTGTGATAAGGACATTTTCAAAAGACGGATTTAAAATATTAAGTATTTCTGATATTACCTGCGTAGCAAGGGGTGGGCCAAAGAAAAAAGGAGGCAGAAGAGGCAGAAGAGTTTAAAAATAACCTGTATTAATATTAAAATGAAAAAAAATGAAAAAGCAAATGCTGAAGCAGTTATTGAAACAGACGAAAGTCTTGCAAATGCAATAAGAAGAAGCATAAATCAAATTTCTGTTTCTGCAATTGATGAAGTTGAAATCTATAAAAATGATTCTGCACTTTTTGACGAGATAGTTGCCCATAGAATCGGGCTTATTCCAATAAAAATAAACCGAAAGCTTAATTTTAAAGAGGAATGCTCATGCAAAGGAGAGGGATGCAATAAATGCCAAATCCAGGTTTCATTAAAAGCAATAGGGCCATGTACAGTTTATTCACAAGACATAAAAGGAGATGTAGAAACACCTTATGAAAAAATGCCTATAGTTATTCTTGAAAAAGAACAGGAATTGGAGCTTGTCGGATTTGTAAGAATTGGAATAGGAAAAAAACATGCAAAGTTTTCTCCAGGACTTGCATACTATAGAAATATTACAAATATTAAAATAAAAAATCCTGAAAAAGCAGACAAAATAATTGAAAAAATAAAAGATACAATTATTGGAAAATCAAAAATATCTGCTGGAGAAACAATCCAGTCAAAGGCAGATGCGGATTATATAGAATCAATTGCAGGACAGGACAGCGGAATAGAAGTTTCTCCTGGAAAAGAAATTGTATTTTTTATTGAATCCTGGGGGCAAATGAGTTCAAAAGAAATATTTGAAGAAGCAGTAAAATCGTTGGAAAATTCACTTTCAGAAGCTTCGAAAGCAATAAAAAAATAAACAAAACGCGGGAATGCCAGAGCGGTCAAATGGGACGCGTTAAGGCCGCGTTGGCTTAGTGCCTGCGAAGGTTCAAATCCTTCTTCCCGCATAAGGGGAACCAAGAGTTCTCCCTTACAAGAGATTCCAAGGGAATCTCTGTACACAGATTTGTCCCTCGACAACAAATCTGTTGTATCAACCCCTCCTTAAAATGGAGATAAATATTAAGAAAAATGAGAAAAACAAAAATAGAAAAAAAACTGAAGAGAAAAACAAACGAAGAATTAGTGAGAACCATTATAAAAGCAAAGAAAAATGAGAAATGGCTTGAAGTATCCTCTGCATTGTCAATTCCAAAAAGAAAAGCAATTTCTGCAAATCTCAATGAAATAGAAAATGAGGCAGTTCATGGAGAGACAATTGTCGTTCCTGGAAAAGTTCTTGGAAAAGGAGATTTGAGCAAGAAAATCAAGATATCTGCATTTTCATTTTCAAAGGGCGCTGTGGAAAAAATAAAAAAAGCAGGCGGAGAGATAATATCAATTTCAGAAGAAATAGAAAAAAATCCGCGCGCTGAAAAAATAAAGATAATTTACGGCAAAAGAAAATGAAACCAGAAAAAACAGCAAAAGTAATAATTGATGGAACAAATGCAGTAATGGGAAGGCTTGCGAGCTATGCGGCAAAACAGGCGCTTTTAGGAAAAGAAATAATTATTGTAAACGCAAACAGGGTAAGAATAAATGGAAATAAAAAAAATATTGTTGATGAAACAGCACGAGCAATAAAAAGGGGCGGAAGCAGTATGAAGGGGCCGAAAATAGAAAGGAATCCCGAAAGAATGCTGAAAAGAGCAATAAGAGGAATGCTTTCGCATAAACAGGGCAGAGGGCAAAAAGCAGTTAACAGAATAATGTGCTATAATGAAACTCCAAAAGAATATGAAGAAACAAAAAAAATAATTGCAGGAAAAGAAAAGGGCGGAAGATTTATAGAATTAAAAGAGCTTGCGAGGCTTGTAAAATGAAGTCAAATGAAAAATCAATAATGGTTTCAGGAAAGAGAAAGACAAGCATTGCAAAAGCAAAAATTGTCTCTCCTGGAAGCGGAAAAGTAATAATTGACAGGATACCCTACGAAAAACTTGACTTAATGAAGCATCTTTTAATTGATGAGCCGATTCGAATTGCAAAAAAAATAGTAAAGATGGATTTTGATATTCATATTTCAACAAGAGGTGGAGGAAGAGAGGGAAGAATTGAGGCAGCACGGCTTGCACTCGCAAGAGCAATACTTAAAAAAACAAAATCAGAGCATATTAAAAAAGCATTTTCTGCATATGACAAGCATCTTCTTGTTGCAGACATAAGAAGAAAAGAAGCTTACAAGCCCGATGATTCAAAGGCAAGAGCAAAAAGGCAGACTTCTTACAGATGATTAAGATATTCTTGAATTAATAAACATCTTTTCCTTTCGGGCTCGCCATAAATTACAAGTGCATAATTTTATGAATTATTTTCAACACCAACTATAACTAGAATCCTTTTTGCATAACTCATCCATTAACTGCTGGTTTGCTCTTAATAATAATGCAACAGTTCTGTCAATGCTTTGCCCTTCAAATGTTCTTATTTCTGTGCTTGCAACATTTCCGTCTTTGTCAAGAATTTCAACTTCATACTGATAAATAATTCCTGCGTCGCCTAAACTTTCATGATTTACTTTCTGCCAGTTATTTGCGCCGACTGAATCAGCACTTATTGATTTAATTCTTGATAAGGCATCTCCATTAAAAAATAAACTTTTAGTAATAAAGTCATCTGCTGTAATATTTCCATCCACATCTAATTTTTGTGTTGGGCTTGAAGTTCCAACACCTAAGTTTCCTGTAATTGCTAAATAAGAAGTTGTGCCGTTAACTCCGATTCTTGCATCTGAACTTCCTGTTCCATCTCCTCTGTAAAAAGTCATAGCTTTCATTCCTGTTGTGTTTACATCCCTCCAAGCCCTAATTAAAGACTGACTTACAGAATCTCCTGTATAAGGGCTTAAATCAATAAAAGAATTAGCTCCGCTCAAAGCGGTTTGCTCAATTGAAAGTCTCGAACCATAATTTATAAATCTTGAATTTCCTTCATTGGTATCCTGTATATTAAGAGTTGGATTACTTAAACCAGATATTGTAAAGTCGCTATCCTGCATAACAATATTTCCTGCAAGAACAACAACTGAAGAAATTATAATAAAAATAACCAAAATAGATAAAAGATTATTTTTAATTAAGTTTCCTAATTTCTTTCCTCTTTTTTCCATCTTATAGTTTATAGCATTTAGATTTTATAAATTTATGGATTTGTGTTTTCATAAAGCTTTCCTCTCAGGCACAAATCCCCATTAAAATTAATATAACTCATATTAATCGATGATGAATCTCTGATTATTAAAGCATTTATTGCAGGATTGCATGATGCTGATTCATCTGAACAATCTCCCTGCTGTATACATAAGTCACCTGTTGAATTTATTGATGCTGTTGTGCTGTCTGTTGAGTTTTTTATTACAAATAAATTGCTTTCATTAACTGCACATGATGGTTTTGCAAAGCAACTTCCTTTTAATACTATGTTGCCTGCGCTTCCAAGCCATGCAACATTTCCTCCTGTTGAATTCCTGATATAAAATTTGTATGTGTCGTTTGGAAGAGACGTGATATTAACTTTAAGAATCCAATTTGAACTATTGCCCCAACTACTCTGAGAATTATTATCATAAACAAGACAATTCCATTCATAGATGCCATTAGTTAAACTTTTTGTAAAGATTGTGGAGTTGGAAATTCCGGATAAAGATTTAGTTTCATTTGCATGCCATCCTCCACTCCAATTTCCATAAAGAGTTACACTGTTTAAATTAAAATCATCAACAGCAGAACAATTAAAATTGATTATTCCATCTTCATCTACTGAGTTATTCATAGGACTTATAAGGGTTGCATTTGGTGGATCATCAATATATGCTTCATAAGTATCTGATTGAATTGACGAATAATCATCTCCGTCATAAATTCTACACCTTACTGTTTGAGTTCCTTCTTCTCTAGTTGCCTGTCCAACACAAAATAAATCGTATGGATAATTGTCTCCTGTTGCATAACAAAAGTCATGATTAAATACTGTAGGAGTACATGAACTTCCCTTACAACAATATAATGATAACCAATCACTATCCAAATCTGCTTCGCCATTTGCAACCAGTTTAATATTATCTCCTGCCTTAGCAAAAGATTCATTTAATAAAACACTTGACCATGTTGGTATGTGGTTTGATACATTTGTTGTTGAACTTTGCACATAAGCCCCATGCCCGCCATCTTCACCATATCCCATACCGATACAATAAACTTCGTCTCCCTTTGAATATTCTGAACTATCTAAAGTAAATGTATTACTCCATGTGCTTCCGGAATCATCATCACATTCATTATCGCCACATGTTTCACTTCCTGCATGATCACCATTAACATACCATTTAACCCTAATTTCATCGGGATTGCTTTCACTTCCGACAACAGTTATATCACAGTCTACGTCGGAATCCCCATAAATTGTGCTGTCTATATTAATACTGCTTGTATATGGAACATCACAATAAAGGTAGTCTGTGTCTTCACCATACCAATCAGCCGTTTGATAATGTAAGTAATTATAAAAATACCCTTCTATTCCATACGCCTCATCACCACTACAACTCCCTTGTTGATAAGGAATAAACTTTCCTCTTTCTTTATAATAATTATTAGTTCCTTGACCAAAATTATAGATAGAGGTGGTTGTATCAACAGGGGAACTCTGCCCTCCTGAACACGTGTTGCTATCATAACCCTCGGTGTCAGAATAAACTCTTACACTTTCAGCATCAAAATGCAAAATTCCCCCTGGGTCCCAGTCACTCACATACAATTTTGACTCGCCATAAAACTTATAACAAGAATCAGAATCAAAATAAATTAATGGAGAATCAAACCAAATATTTTCATCATTTTCATCAACACTATAATAATTAGAAGTATAAGTCCAGCTTCCCCAATCATTGCAATATTCATCCCTCCAACACTCTAACTCACATTCCCAATTGCTTCCACTCCAATAACAATCATGATCTGTTGCAGTATAACCTGATGGACAATCCTCACTATTTTCATCTTCATAATCGCAAGCGTTAATACCTGTAGGAGAACCTCCAGCGCAACTTGCATCATATTCACATTTACTTTCAGAGTTACAATCCCCAGGACATGTTCGGGTATAGTATCGTTCATCAGCTTCACAACCCCCTGAACCACACCCCGCGGGCGTCCACGAAGTGCATTCACACAAAGTATTAATAGCAGCAGAAACATTTATCCTCTTCCAATTAACAACATTTTTCCCAGTGCTTTGCAATGTAGATAATATATCGTCAGGTTCCAACGTCGGGTCTGCTTCTAATAAAAGGGCGATGGCTCCTGAAACATGGGGAGCAGCCTCTGAAGTGCCTGAACATTTCATATAATTTCCTGAACAAACACATCCCTCAGAACATGAATTTGGATTCCATCTCAATGATTTAATTAAAGAACCAGGAGCTAATAGATCTAAATTAGGATAAAGATTAGAATAGCTTGCAATCTCATCTTGTTTAGTTGTTGCGCTCACAGAAATAGAATAAGGAGAACATGCAGGGTATGAAATTTCAAAAGTTGAACCACTATTGCCTGAGGCAACAACCAATGCAATTCCAGAGTTATATGCTTCATTAAGTTCCTCATTAACATAATCCACACAAGTAGCATCTGTATAAGTTTCTTCTGTACCAAGACTCATACTAATGATATCAACTCCTTGATTTCTACACCAATCAAGTGCATTAGCTAAATCGCCCCAAGAAGAATCACCATTTTCATCTAAAATTTTAACAGCATAAATATCTGCACCATAAGCAACTCCCTTATATGTTGAATCCTGGGATGCGATTATTCCTGCAACATGGGTTCCATGTCCATTGTCATCTTCAGCAGAATCATCTTCATCTGTTCCATCTGGACAACATCCCCAAAATAAACCGTCGGAGCAATAACATTTTTCATTAACTATTTTCCCAGATAAACCTAGATGACTTGCATTGACCCCCGAATCGATTATGCAAACTTTAACACCATTTCCTGTATATCCCAAATTCCATACATAAGGATCAACTCCAATTAATGGAACGCTTTCATTTAACATCGCTTTAATCTTTACTTTAGGCCAATCAACTTTTTCTATTAAAGTATTCGATATCAATTTATTATATCCTTCTAAGGTAGTCCAACCCGAAAAACCATTAACTAATTTATGCTGTAACTTAAACTCATTTTTAGAAAGAGAAGATAAAACATTATCTACTTTAGGTTCAAACCATTCTTCTCTTTGAGATAATAGGTTTATTTTTTCCTCCTTTGAACCAGTAATACTTATATTTGATTTATCCTTTAATCTTACAATTACATTAATCCAAACATTATTATCAAAAATTTCTAAATAAGGGAAAGTTGATTCATTTAAAACCTCCCTTGCAAGAATAAGATTATCCATTATCTCTAAAGCATCATAATCGTATCTAACATCGGCCTTGGAAAAAGCGGGTTCTGCAACAACCGTTCCAAAAGAAAAAAGAAAAAAGAAAAAGATGGGCATTATTAAAAATATTTTCTTAACCATGCTTGCCTTTATTATCTCTAAATTTATTTAGATTAACTAACCGCATAATTAAACAAGATAGAAAATAAGATAAAATCACAATAGAGACAAATAAAAAGGGGGATATTTCAGAAGCCACATACCTATGAAAATCAGAGGGAGCATGGCAACCCAAAGACATACATATAATGGGCTGTCGAGAATATTTTAAAAAAAGAAACCAACTAATTAAATTAAAAAAGATTATCAGCAAAACAGATAATATAGCCTTTAACCAAAACGGTCTGAAAAATTCTTTTATTCCTTTCTGTTTCATTTTATTTTCCTATTATTTTTTTAATTAGTGAATATAAAATTAAGGTAATTAAAATTAAGGATGCCATAAAAATTAGGCTCTTTGAAAGAGAACTCCAATTCCCACATTCTTTAGATATAGGGCCTGCATAGCCTACCCAATTATACTCAATATTCTCCACTCTTTCATCCTGAAGCAATTTAAAAAAGGCATCTTCAGATATTTTTGCACCAAACCTATTTGAAGATTTATTGGGAATATTTCTGTTTATGACATCTTTAAATTCATCATTTGAAAACTCTGTAACAAAATTATCTATATCCACTGATTCTTCTAAAATAATTATAACATTTGCGAAAGTGTTGCTCTCAAATTTTTCTAATATCTTGGAGTCATATTGAACCCCCACTTCACTTACCAACATCTCAGCACTTATATTATTAATATTATTAATCAAGAAGACAGTAAAAATTATACTAAAGATTATGATAGTCTTAACATCATTATGCATATGTTAATTAAGCTTTAATTGTTTAAAAATGTATTTATTAGTTCAATCTTTTTAGAAGGCAACAAAACATTTATTAATCTAAGTTTATAAATATGATTATGATAAAAAAGATTATCCTGCCCATTATCACCTTGTTGTTATTTTCATTTGTTTCTGCATCATGTTCAGATGTTAATTTAGACATAACTGGGGTGAATATGAAGTATAATTTTATGAAAGGAGTGATAAATTCTGGAGAAACACAAATCAAAGAGATAAAAGTGTATCTTGACGGGGAATTAAAGATGACAGATACAAGTGAAATTTTTAAGAAAAATATTTTATTTCCATCCTTTGAAGAGCCTTTATCTATAGGTCAAGAAATTAGAATAGATATCGTTCTCAAGGATGAAACCATATGCAAAGATAAAGAGATCTTAGTTATTTCTGAAGATAAAATAATGGTTCCAACTCTTGAGTGTAATGCTAATCAAAGAAAAGAAGATTGGTGTGTTAAAGATTTAGTTATGGACACTCATTGTGAAAATGGAGTATGGATAGAATTTATTGATGTTGACTGCAATTATTGGAATGGAACATGTAAAAATGGGAAATGTGTTGAAGTTGGAAATGAGAGCAATGTTCTCCTCTTAACAGAATTAGATAAATCTCCTAAACAAATAGAAGAATTAAATGATGGGTTAAGAGAAGAAAGTATAACCTTCAAAAATGAAGAAGGAACTACAGAAATAATGTATGCCCAACCAGAAAAAAATTCTTCACCTGAAAATCGTTCTTCAAATCCTATTGCAACAATCCTTAATTGGATTACTAATTTATTTAAATAACATGCAACATCTCATATGAGTTAAATCCCATAGCGTCCTGTTATTCACCTCGCCCGCCTTAAGTGTAAGTGACATCCTCTATGGGCTAAAGCCTATAGCATCCCATTGAACGCTTCGCCTTTTAATTTTTCAAACCCTTAATCCATGGTCCCATTAGTTTCTAAGGTATTTTAATTTATATTGGGGATAAAAAAGATTAATGAAAAGATAAAACCCCAACTAAAAGATGTAAAATAAGAAAAAGGGATAGTGAGTTAGAAGAATTATCTAAATATTTATCTATAAAAGCCTGAATTCTTCTGCAAGTTTTTCCAGTCCGGATTCTTTATCATGAATCAGTCTGATTCTATGTGCAACACAGTTATGCATCACAATTCCCCCTAAAATATAAATTCCCACTTCAGGGCATTTTCCTGCAATTCTTCTTGGTTTAGTATTTACCCGCTCATATCTTTGGTTAAATTTTTCATATTGCTTTCTTGAAATAACTATAACTCCTTTCTCTGAATTTAAATGAGTAGAATAATCTGCAGTAAATGGTTCTGGAAAGGCAGACATATTTAATCAAAGCAATCAAACTATTTAATTCTTGTGTTTTATTTTGTCTTTTCTCTTTTATTTGTTTATCTTATTCTTAAATGGGATTTAATTCTCTCTAAAGAATCCTTAACTTCCCGAACTTCTTTTTCTGCTTTTCTATTAACGGCATAATCATACTCTGCTCGAATTCTATCCCGTTCACCTTCTCTGTTCTGGCTCATTAAAATTATCGGTGCTTGAATTGCGGCAAGAGAAGATAAAACAAGGTTTAATAAAATAAAGGGGTATGGGTCAAATGATGGCTTATTAATTGATGCAAAAAGATAAACATTAATAATAATCCATAAAACAAGGAATATGAGAAATAAAGAAATAAATATCCAGCTTCCAGCCCATTTTGTAAGTGAATCTGCTGCTTTTTGCCCAAAGGTAAGCCCTTTTTTTGAAAGAGGATTGTTTATCACTATATCCTGCAAATGCTTTTCCTTTTTTTTAGTTAGCATAAAGATAGGTAGGAAATCAAATATTTAAAAGTTACCATTAGTTTTTTATACTTTTAAATCCAACTAAAATAGAAAAAATGAAAAAGATTTTCTATTGGCTGCTGTTTTTATGGATATTTGTCCTCCTCGCATTTATTTATTTTCTTTCAGGAATTGAACAAGGAGGAAAAGAGGAGGAAAGAATAATAACAAAAATAATTGACGGAGATACAATAATTGTTGAAGGGGGAGAAACTATTCGGTTGCTTGGAATTGACTGCGATGAAAAAGGAAAAAAATGTTACACCCCTGCCAAAAATTACATTGAAAACAATTTCTTGGGAAAAACTGCTGTGCTTAAATCGGGCAAGGATGACAAAGATATTTATGGAAGAAGTTTAAGATATATTTTTGTTGATGGAAAAAATGTAAATGTAGAGATGGTTGCCCAAGGTTTTTGTGTGGCGAGAATACAAGATGAAGACAAGTATTCAAATGAAATAAGAGCAGCAGAATCAGATGCAATTGTGGGCAAGATTGGGTGCAAGTGGA
>Ga0209541_10010411_pt1 | contig 14821 bp, 11 predicted proteins | sample RifCSPlowO2_01_FD_184027 | JGI IMG/M metagenome (GOLD analysis project Ga0209541, IMG submission 184027) | Groundwater microbial communities from Rifle, Colorado - Rifle CSP2_plank lowO2_0.1 (SPAdes) (version 2) | ecosystem: Environmental > Aquatic > Deep subsurface > Groundwater | place... | reverse complement strand
ACCATCGTCGAATCTTGAAAATAGTATTTTGTTTTATCGATTGCCGCTAAACCAAGTCCGTAATTATTCGGTTCATAGCCCGGCCGGTAAACATAAAAAGCGGCGGTTATATAATCTTGGCCGGCAATCGGACTCGCGGCGGAAAAATTAGAATCATCGACATTCAGCAATAAATGATTATCTTCTAACTCTGGCCAATTTAAAGCATAACTCGCGTGATTTCCGGCCAGAGAAGAACACTGATCCGCGGTGTCCGGCAAAATCAAAGCCGAACCGGCGGTTTCGTTTTCTGAGCCGAAACAGTTTCGGTATTTTACTTTAAAACCATTCGGCGCAATTAACCCCCAACTTTTGTAAGGAAGATTATTGTAGTCAACCCAAAAAAGATCGTCGGTTATCGGAGCTTCCTGGTTGTAATAAAATACTGCGGTATGCCAATGATTTTCTACTTCTTCATCGGAAACCAGATGCCTTAACTGGATAGGCACAAACGGATATTCTTCCCAGCTTAGATCAACCAAATACCGCGGTGAATCGCCGCGCGGATCTTGAAACCAAGAAATTGACTCCAGAAAACTAGGAACATTAACAGTAAATTGCGCGGGGCTTGACGCAAGGCCGTCTTGATCAATCGCAAGAATTTCGTATTTATATTCGCGACCAATCTCGGTGATTTTTTTATTAAAACTCGTATCGGCAGTTTCCGCGGTAATCGTCGGATTCGCGCCGCTAATGTCTCGCAGTTGATAAGTTACTTCTTCTGCGTCTGCCGATTCTTCCCAATTAAAATTCAGCTCCAAGGCGCTGGAGCTGAATTCAACATTGAAATCTTCCACGGCGACTGGAGCCGATCGCGGCTCGGGCAAACTTTGAGCATTTTGCGGATTAGACGCCGGTCGAAATTCAAAATCATTTTGGTTATTATCGGTATCGCAACCATTACCCAGATATTCACCATCGTTTTGCGCCGAAACACACTCACCGTCTTTATAAACCCGCCTTTCTAAACTTTGGCCTGTGGGAATTTCTGTCCAACTTAATTCATCCACGACATTTCCACCCGCGTCATAAAGCAACACGGAGTTATTGGTATAAGCAAGATTGTTGGAATTGGCGGAATAAACCAAATCTGCCGTCTTAGAACCTTTGTAGTTGGCGTGAGCAATCAAAAAGAAACTTTTGGGAGCAATGCTTCCAGAAAACACGGACGAATTAACTAAACTACTTTCGCTTCCGGAATTAGTTTTCTTCTTTAACGACCAGCCAGTTAAGCTAATTGTTTGGTCAGTCGGGTTGTACAATTCTACAAACTCATCTTCGGCGCCGTTTTCATTGGTTCCCGCCCGAATCTCGCTCATAACAACGTGGTCGGGCGCGTAATCAAAAAAAGCGCTGGGCGCCTGATTTGATTGGGCCGCTTGGCAAGAAGTTGAGCGGGCTTTGGGACTCGGACAAATTTGAAGTTCAAAATCATTGGCATTGTTATCGGTATCAACAAAAATTTCATTTTGAAATTTTCTTTGGATGCTTTGATTATCGGGCGGCTGCGGGGCGCAACTGCCTTCGCAATCACTTGCCTGCCCCCAGCCAATTTTATCAACGACTTCAGCGTTAGGATTCTTAAATTGAATTACATTTGATTCAGTAAGAGTTAAGTTGTCTAGCACAATGTCGGCGCCGTCTAAAGCGTTGCGGGAAATTACAAAATAACTGCGAGCATTAATAGTCTTACCATTAAAATACGTATTGGAAACTAATGAGCTAAAACTGCTGCCTGTTTGCGTTTTTCTCTGAAGATACCAGCCGGTTAAATCAACAGAAAAATCGTTGGGATTATAAAGTTCTATAAACCGGCCGCCGGTTGGGTTAACTTGAACTTCAGTAATAAGTATTTTTGACGGCGATGATACGCTCTCCTGCGTGGCTTGATTATTTTGGGCGCCGCTATTTTGTGAACTGCCGCCCGATGAAGATCCTCCGCCGCCGCTATAACTATAAGCCGAGGGCGGTAAAGTGTTTTCTTTTCGAGGAGTCCCCAGGATATTATTTTCGCCATTGCCGAGATAGGTGTGCCAAGAAAAATCAGTAGAACGCTCCATTGATCTTCTGGTATTGCTTTCGCCAGCCGGCCAATTCGGATTGGCAAAAACTTCATCAATCAAGTTACAGTTTTTATCAAATAAACGAAGTCCCTCATCGGTGTCGTTTAAAACGTTTTTATAAATTTGGTCTGCGGCAACATTTGGCACAGAATCGTCATCGGTTCTTTCTAAAAGATAAAATCCGCCGGTCAAAATTTTACCGCTTAATTGAAATTTAATTTTTTCGGCTTTATCTAAAATCTGCCAGTTGTTAATATCTAACTCGCCGCCAGAAACATTTTTCAATTCTATCCATTCATCATTGGCGCTGGCGTGAGTTCCCATCCAACCAACCTCGTTAATAATCACGCCTTGCCGAGTTGGCGTTTGATTGGTGTTAAAACCGCAAAGCTGGAGAGAAACGATTTCTGTTTGAATCTCGGACGTTTGAGGCGTCGAATCTCCCAAAGATTGATTATCGGATTCCGGGGTTTCGGTTTCCAAAATTTGTTCGTTCTCTTGTTCCGGCGATGGCACTGTAATCGGCTCCACCGATCGCAAATCCATTGACACAATTTCTGTCGGTATTTCAACTTCTGGAGTTTCATCATCGTTATTCTTAGATTCGGAAGTTTCGGATCGGTTTGTAAGCGGAACTTCCGCGACTAACTCAAAATCGCTTTCACCTCGCTTTGCCGATTCAACAATATCATCAACACTACCGGATTTTCCTCCAAACACTCCCCCAAAACCATCAATCAACCGCGCCAAAAATGGCCGCTGGGCTTTTTCAAGCGCGTATTTCGCTTTTGCTTTTTCGGCTTCTTGAAAAAATAAATTGATTAAGCCGGCGCCATATTGAACGGACTTTGTTGAAAGACGAGACCAGTAATCGTTAATAATAGAACTTTCTTTATCGATGATTGACAGCTTGACTTCATTATCCGCTGAATTTATATAAGCAAATTTATCCTTTTTAATAACCTGCGCCAAACGATAATTGCCAAAATCGCTATCATTTTTGAATGCGAATGTTAATTCATCGTCAATATTAAAATAATCATATTTGGGCAATTCATAATTTTTTATTGAATCTCGGCTGTAAAAATTATTATTGGAGTAAGTCGCCATTTCATTAAAATAAACATCTAAGTTACCGAGTAGAATCGGCTTTTTACTTTTTAATCTGTTGACTAAATCTTTGTCCGGATTCTCTAAACTAAACTTTTTTGTCCAATTTTCATAAGGACTGCCGCCATCATCAAAAGGAGGATGAGCATCATTACGAGTATGGTCAGGCACTGAAGCATCTTCTATTAAATGAAGAATATGCCCCAAAGTAAATAAAGCTTGTTCTGTCTCGCCTCTGGCATAAAAATCAAGGGCTTTTTGCCAAGTAAAATTACTTTTATCAAAAACTGACTTAATCTTGTCTATTTGGCTGGCAGTCAAAATTGAAGCCACGGTTGCGGGCGTTAATTTATAAACCAATCCTTTTTGCAATTTTTCATTTTGGGCCCATTCTTTGGACTTCTGGCCTCGATAAATGCCGTCAGCCAAACCTCGATCATTAACCGGATCATAAAAATGATGAAAATAGCGCGGCACATTGTCTTCACGACGAGAACCATCAACGAGGTAGTTGGTTAAATCTTCTGCGATTTTTCGATCTGGGAAATTCTTGTTGTAAAATCCAACTACTTCTTGGGTTAAAAATGCGTGGGTCCCTATTTCATAAGCATGTGCCCGAAAAACAAAAAGACCACTAAATAACGTGGCCCCAATCAAAATTATTAAAATTTTTCTTCCCATGGCATACGACGGAATATTTATAAGCTTTCGATTTTCCACACACCGGCATTTGAATTAAATCTCATAATCATCTGCAAACCGACTGTTCCGTCATCGTTGTAATAAGAAAATGTATAATAACCCTCCATCACGTCTCCCGCGTCTCCATAATTACCCAAGTCATTAGACATTTTCCCCAAAAATCCTCGATCTTTTACGTTCGCCAATAAATTAGCCCACTTCTCCCTACTCAAATTCTCATCCAACATAAAATACTTGCTCGCCAACTCAATATCTTCGGCGCGCAACGCCTCAACAAACATATCCAAAGTTTCTTGCGGGGTTTTGCCGCCGTAAGTATCGGCAGTCATTGCCTCAACATATCTGCGCTCCGCCTCTTGATAAACCTTCTCCAGATCGTACTTAAAATATTTATTCCAAATCAAATAACTGCCTCCGACCACGACCACCATGGCCACCAAAACGCCCCAAAATAAAAAAAGCCGCTTATTCATAATTGTTGATTATTGTAGCAGCCAAAAAACCCTTGTCAATAGCGCGCAACAATCCTAGCAACAAAACCACAAAATATAACTTTATATAACTTCTTCCTACTCCCGTTATGCCCGCTATAGCGGGCATAACGGGAGTAGGAAAATAAATAAATTTGAAAAGTAAATTCGAAAAGTAAATCAATTTTAACAATCAAGCCAGATTAAACCACTTTTTAATTTCTTTTTCCTTGGGAACGGTTTGGATTTCCAAGTAAAAAATATGGTTATTCATATCGATGTTAAAAACAGCGCAGCAAAACTCGATTTCTGGTAAACAATCGTATGCGGAAACCCACAGACTTTTTTGGAGTTGATAAAGTCCCAAATTGCGCAATTTTTTACTCAAAGCATCGCGCGCCTTTTTATTATATTCAGGAATGTCATAAAAGATTAAGCGCCATTTCCTGTCCCACTTTTTGGGTTTATTTATTTCCAGGTCCTCCAGCTGATAGCACCTGATCCAGCTTTGGCCGCGCTGGGTCAATTCAATTTTGATTTTGCCGTCGGCCAACTCCTGAAACGAAACAATCCTTTTCTTTTCTAATTCACGCAGACGTTCAGCTCTTTTCCAGCACGCTTGCTTCATCTTGTCATTAAAGTATGCTTGAAGAAAATTTGTAAGAAAGTATGGAGAGGTAGCCGCGATAATAAAACACCCTGCCCGCGCCAATGCTAGAAGAGTTTCCTTAGTTAGGTTATCTTTTCTTGAAAATTCCCTCGCCATAGCAATTTACATTATAAATAATTCTCTTCCGTTATGCAAGCTATAGCGTGCATAACGGGAGAAAAACATGAAGCCAGGTGCGAAGCCAGGCGCAACCAGACGTGGAACCGGGAAAAAGGCGTGGAGCCAAACGTAAAGCCAGTGAAACCGGGAAAAAGGCGTGGAGCCAAACGTAAAGCCAATTGAGTCAATAGCGAATTAGAATTCTCGTAAAAAGATCCGGGCGGTGACTGGACCGATACCTTTAAATTCTTGAAGGCGGCGAGATAAATCTTTTTTATTTTTTGCGGATTTAATCAAGGCACCCACGGAACCATAACGAGCTTTTAATTCTTCGCATATCTCAAGCAATTTTGTGGCGGTGGAAAAATCGTAGCGAACGTAATGTCCTTTATCTAAAACTTTGACTAATTTGTCCCAGCCGGCGCGCAAAATTTTATCAGGCGATGTTAATCCTTCTTTTATAAATTCAAAATAAGTTCGCTTGGCAACTTCCTGCTGAATCGGTTTCCCAAAAAGCAGGCAAGCCAAAAACCATTTAAATAATTCTGATTCTTTACGAGTGGTTAGATTGATACCGAGATCGCGCGAATATATTTTCCGGCTCAACCTCATTGTTTATTTAGATAATCATATATATTAAGAACAGCTTTAACGGCGTCGCCGGCGGAAATGTTGTTTTGCTTATACAAAACATCGGTGGCGTCGCCGGCAGCCCAGATCCCCTCCTGGGAAGCGCGCTGAGTTTTGTGATCAATGATGATTTCTCCCCATTCGTTTTTTTCAACTAGACCGCCCAAAAATTCCGTGTTGGGAACAGAGCCGATTTCCACAAAAACGCCGTCAACTTTCAATTCTTTTTCTTCACCGGTCTTGACGTCTTTGTATCTCAAACCCGTAACAAACTTATCTCCTATGATTTCGGTGGTAATGGCATTGAGGAAAACCGTCACTTTCGCTTCCTTAGCAATCATTTCTTGAGTAAGCGGATCGCCTTTCAATGCCTGGCCTCTTTGAAGAAGATAAATTTTAGGCGAATATGCCAAAAGGTCGCGAACCGCTTCCAAACCGGCATTGCCGCCGCCGACAACCGCGGTTACCTTATTTTTGAAAATTGGGGCGTCGCAAATACTGCAATAAGCCACGCCTTTGCCGTCGAATTCTTTTTCTCCCGGCACGTTTAATTTCCGACGACGGCTACCGGTAGCGACCAAAATTGTCTTAGCTTCCAGAATTTTTCCTTCTCTTGTTGAAATTTGAAAATTTCCGTCGGCTTTATCAACCCGCTCAACCAAATCCGGATAAAAAATTTCAATTCCCTCCTGCGCGCGAAGATGATCCTCCAACATTTTTGAAAAATCAAAACCGGAAACTGATTTTGTCCCTATCCAATTTTGAATATCCGCTGAAACCAAAGATTGACCGCCAAATCCATCAGTAATTAACGCGGATTTTATTTTTTTTCTAGCCGCGTAAACGCCAGCTGCTACGCCGGCTGGGCCGCCGCCAATAATAACAAAATCGTACATAAAGTTTTTATTTCAATTCCAACGCCTTCTCCAAATCGGCCCTATTAAACCCGACGAAAATTTCTCCGCCGATATCAATCACTGGCACGCCAAGTTGATGCGATTTTTCCACCATCTCTTCGCGCGCCTTCTCGTCTTCGGCGACATTATACTCTTCGTATTGAATATTATTTTTTTTAAAAAAATCTTTTGCCATCTTGCAATAGACGCAAGCGGGCGTGGAATAAATTTTTATGCTCTTCATATTTTCTTAAAAAATTTAGGACCTTTCAATAATTATATAACGGAACAAGTCATAAAAAAATACCCCCTCGATATGAATCGGGGGGTATTTTTTCTTTAAGCCGCTCGCCTAAACGGCGGACGCTTAAAGGAACTAACTCTTGCCCGATGGCAATCTCCGCACAAAAGCTGATTAAGTCGGCTAGGATCCGGCTGAAAAGGCAGACTGGTTATCGCCGCTTTGCAATCCGGGTTTGAACACACCCAATTGCCCTCAACTCGTTGACGCTGAGGAGCGCCATCGTTATCGTTATAAGCCATTTTTAGTGACATCTATTTTATCGCCCTTTTTTGTTAGTCTAAATCGCGCAAAAGAGCGACTTAAATCTAAACTAGAACAAGTTTACTCCCGCTTGAGAAATAAATCAAGTATGCGTATTATATTAACGATGGACACAACAGTTAAATTAAAACAATCGGCCTTGGTCGTTGGGGATATTATTATTTTGTACGCGTCGTTAGCGTTGACTCTTTTTTTGAGATACGGCTGGCCAGCGGAGGAAATTGTTAAATTTCATTTTTGGCCGTTCACTCTTATCTTTGCCGTCTGGCTTTTAATTTTTTACATCGGCGGATTATATGATTTAAGATCTTTAAAAAATGACGTGGATTTCGCAAGGCGATTTGGCGCGATCTTGGCAATCGCGGCATTATTCGCCATTATCGTTTTTTACTTCTTCAAGCCCACCTTCATAATCACGCCGAGGGTCAATCTTTTCATCTTTCTGGCAATTTTTGGATTGTCCAGCTATATCTGGCGGACTTTTTATAATAATCTGGCTAGCGCCGGCGCGCCTTCTGATAAAATTCTGATAATCGGCTACAATCAAACAACGCAGGAATTAGTTGACCAAATCAACCAAAATCCTCAACTGGGTTATGAAATAAAATTCTGGATGAAAGAAGGTCTGCAAGACAAAGAATTAGAACATCTTTCACAAATTATTTTGGCCAATCAAATCAATATAATCGTCGTGCCGGCGCATATTAAAAAGAATTCAAATGCGGCAAAACTTATTTACAAAAATTTAGTTTTGGGAATAGAAGTCGTGAATTTGGCCGACCTTTATGAAATTGTCTTTCAAAAAATTCCTTTGGCGGAATTGGAAGAAGTCTGGTTTTTGGAAAACTTGGCCAAAAGGCATCGGCTTTATGAAATTTTTAAAAGACCGATAGAAATATTTTTGGCGACGATTATTGGAATCCTGACGCTTCCTCTGGCTATTCTTATCGCGCTCTTCATAAAGCTCGTTTCCTCCGGATCAGTTATTTTCACCCAACAACGAGCGGGACAAAACGGCGCGGCATTCACAATTTATAAATTCCGGACTATGCGCCCCGATGCCGAAAAAGACGGCCCGCAATGGGCGCAAAAAGACGACGGACGCGTTATACCGCTGGGTAATATGTTAAGAAAAAGCCATTTAGATGAATGGCCCCAACTGCTCAATATCTTGCGCGGCGAGCTATCGCTTGTCGGTCCCCGGCCAGAAAGACCGGAATTCGTCAAAAACCTAAGCAAAGAAATCCCCTACTACGATTTGCGCCACTTGATCCGTCCCGGCATAACCGGTTGGGCTCAAATCAATTACCGCTACGGCGCCTCAATTGAAGACGCTTATGAAAAACTGCAATACGATATATATTATCTCAAAAATCGCTCCGTCGTTCTGGATATCCTCATCGTAATAAAAACGATTCGCCTGCTTTTCACCAGCGCTAAATAAGTTTCAATCCTTTCTCGAGCGAAATCATCGGCTGCCATCCTAAAAGCGACTTGGCCTTTGATATGTCCGCTAGAGCATGCCGCATCTCCGCGCGCGGCGCGATATATTTCTTCGGCCCGCCGATCAAATCGGCTAGCTGGTTCACCGAATAATTTTTGCCGGAACCGATATTGATAATCTCTCCCTTGCCCGCCTTTTTACTTCGCATCGCCAAAATATTGGCTCGCGCCACGTCTTCTACAAAAACATAGTCGCGGATTTGTTTGCCATCGCCGGTAATGGTAAATGGCTTACCATCGGCTTTCTGTTTCAAAAAAATTTTGATTACTCCGGAATATGGGCCGGATTCAGCCATCCGCGGGCCATAAACATTAAAATACCGCAAATTCACCGTTTCTACGCCGTAAAGGTCCGAAAAAAGTTTGGCATACTCTTCTCCAATATACTTGTGAAGAGCATAAGGGCTTTTAGGCGCCGCTTTCATATTTTCTTTTTTCAGTATCTTGCCGTCCGAATCTCCATAAACCGCGCACGAAGAAGAAAAAACCAAACGCCTTGCCCCCGCTTCTTTGGCGGCCATTAAAACATTCAAAACGCCATTCGCGTTTATGTCATGAGATTCTAAGGGGTGAACAATTGAGAGCTGAACAGACGGCATAGCCGCCAGATGAAAAACGCCGTCCATTCCGGCAAAAAACGGCTTAATGCTTTTATAATTATGGATGTCTTTTTTATAAAATTTCGCGCGGGGATTTAAATTGCTTTTTTTGCCGGTAGATAAATTATCAATAACAATAACTTGATGCCCTTTTACGATTAAAGCATCAACTAAGTGCGATCCTATAAAACCGGCTCCGCCGGTAACAAGATATTTCATTTTAATCCGTGTAGTTTTTTCACTTCCGCTACGCCGTCGCGCAAATTAACCGTCGGCTCCCAGCCCAACAACTCTTTAGCTTTGCGATTATCAGCCAAAGTAATCACAGTTTCCCCGGGCTTTGGAGAAATAATTTGAATCGGCCCGCCGAACATTTCTGCCAATTCTTTGATCGTATAGTTTTTTCCCGTGCCGATGTTAATAATTTCGGCTTTTCCAACTCTATCGGATTCCATAGCAAGGATGTTCGCGCGAACTACATCTCGAACATGCGTAAAGTCGCGAGTTTTTTTGTCGCCGTCCGCGACCATTGTCATCGGCTTTCCTTCTTTGAGCTGCTGGCGAAAAATACCAATAACCGTCGCGTAAGCTCCCTCTAAAATCTCCCGCGGGCCGTAAACATTAAAATATCGCAAAATCACCGTTGGCAAACCATAAAGCTCGGTAAAATTTCGGCAATACATCTCGCCCACTAGTTTCTGGACGGCGTAAGGATTTAAGGGATTGGGCGCCATATTTTCTTGAAACGGCAATTCTTTTTGAGTGCCATAAACCGAAGAAGAACCGGAATAAACAAGCCGCTTCACGCCGGCTTCTTTCGCGGCTATCAAAACATGAAGAGTACCGGTTGTATTAGTATGATGCGCCGGCAAAGGATCTTTAATAGACGTCTGAATCCTGGGAAGGGCCGCTAAGTGAAAAACTTCGTCAACGCCCCGAAACAGCGGCCTAATATCATCTAAATTTCTAATATCCTTTTCGTGAAACTCAGCTTTTGGATTCAAATTTTCTTTTTTGCCGGTACAAAAATTATCAACAACTGTTACCCGATGGCCTCGCCCGATTAAGGCATCAACTAAATTAGAACCGATAAAGCCGGCGCCGCCGGTGACTAGATATTTCATGATATGAATTTTCGGTTATACTAATTATAACTTTATCATAATCAAAATGTTCTCAAGAATCCAAGACTGGCTTTTGAATAATAAAACCGTTGGGCAGACTGTCGCCAAAAACACTTTTTGGCTTTTTTCCGGACAGTTGATTAGCCGACTTTTGCGGGCGGCGATTGTTATTTACGCCGCTCGCGTCCTCGGCGCGTCAAGCTGGGGAGCTTTTTCTTACGCTTTGGGAATCGCCACTTTTCTCACGATCTTCTCGGATATAGGCATCAACGCGCTGATCACCAAAGAAGCGACAAGAAATCCCCAACTTAAAGATCAATACGTGTCAACGGCATTTTTCACTAAGTTAGGGCTGCTTTCAATTTTAATACTAAGCGTTATTATTTTCTTTCCCTATCTTACCAAGATCGAGGAGGCCGCCGTTATTATGCCGATTTTAATTTTCGTTTTCGCTTTTGACACGCTGCGCGATCTCGGTTCGGCAGTCAGCCGCGCTTTAGAAAAAATGCAAATTGAAGCCGGCGTCACGATTTTCACCAATTTCGCTATCGTAGCGCTGGGCTTCCTATTCTTGACTGCCAACCAAACCAGCCAATCGCTTGCTTTTGCATACGCCCTAGGCAGCGCTCTGGGTCTAGCGGCAATTTTCTATACGCTTCGATCGCATTTTAACAATATATTTAAAAATTTTAACAAGTCGCTCGTAAAACCAATTCTTGCCACGGCTTGGCCCTTCGGCCTTATGGCGCTAATGGGCGCGATAATGCTTAATACTGACATTATTATGCTCGGTTGGCTGCGTTCTCCCGCGGAAGTGGGTTATTATTCAGTCGCTCAAAAATTAATTCAGCTTCTTTATGTGCTTCCGGCGCTGCTGGCAACCAGTATTTTTCCGATTATGGCGCGGCTTTCTAAATCAGATCCCCAGCAAGTAAAAAATATCTTGGAAAAATCCGTGGCAACAGTTTTATTAATTTCGATTCCCGTCGTAATATTGGGCATCGCGTTTGCTCCTTTGATAATCAACATTCTCTTCGGCGCGGAATATTCGCCGGCAATTTTAACTTTTCAAATACTGATGGCGACTATTCTGATTGTTTACCCGTCAACTTTGATTGGCAACGCGATTTTTGCTTATGACCAGCAAAAAAGCTTTATAACTTTTGTTTTAACGGCGGCAATCGGCAATGTCGTCTTTAATTTTCTTTTGATTCCGCCTCTCGGTATCGAAGGCGCGGCAATTTCAACAATTTTTACTCAGCTTATCACTAACGCGCTTATCTGGCGCAAAGCCAAAAAAATAACCGGCTTCTGTGTGACAAAGTTTCGCATTTCCGCGTAAGTCCGCGCTTGCCCCGAGCGCAAGGCGTACCCAAGAATCGGGTTATTCCCGCTATAGCGGGAATAACCCGATTCTTGCCGCGCCGAACTTGTTCTGGCGCGCGGGTTAAGTCAGCGGAGTCCGCGATTTTGCGAAGCAAAATGATTTACCATTCTCTGATAGCTTTTTCCCAACGTTCAAATGTTCCGCAATCGAACCAACGGCCATTTTTTATTTTATATCCGGCCAATTTTCCGGCAGCCGCCAATTTAGGAAAAATATCTTTTTCAATCATTAAAAATCCTCGCGGCCAATCAGCGTAATCGAAAACTTCCGGTTCAAGAATATAAAGGCCGGAGGAAATATAAGATGGTTGATCTAAATTCAATTTTTGGGATATCGTAAGTCCGCCGGACTTACGATATCCAGACATTGAATTTTTAGGCTTTTCGAGAAATTCAATAATTCTATTTCCTTTCAAAACCGGAACGCCGTAATCCGAAGGATTTGGCACTTTTACCAAAGCGATGGTGGCCAGCGGTTTTTCTGAATTATTTTTATGAGATTTGATTAAATCCCCCAAATGAAAATCTTTTAGCTCGTCGCCGTTGGAAAGAACAAAAGAATCTTTAAGCTCTTCGCGCAGATACTTTAATCCGCCGAAAGTCCCCAATGGCCGCGGCTCTATTTTTATTCGCGCCGGGATTGGTAGTTCATCTAAATATCGCCTCTGCCACCATTGATAATCGTCTTGGTGATCTTTGTTAATGATGACAAACGATTCGGTAACGCCATGACGGCTAAAAAGTTCCAAAAGATGGTTGATAATCGGCTTACGCTTGACGGTAATCAACGGCTTTGGCATTTCCAGGGTTACCGGATAAAGCCGAGTGCCCAAACCGCCAGCTAAAATAACTCCTTTCATCCCGTTAGAGACAGGTTGTCTAAGGACAACCGTAAATCAGCCGCTTGAACGGCAACCGACTGTTTAATAGTAATAATGCGTGTATGTTTGTAAATCATAGAATGATTGTCTCTAACGGGATATACATCTAATCATAAATAAAAATAACCGCCAGCTCAAGGTCTGACGGTTATTCCAATAAATAAGTTTATTGTCCCTACTACTGTTGCAGTCGTTGAAGCATGGTATTCAGCTGCTGTTGAAGATCATTAAGTTGCTGTTGTAATGCCGCCTTTTGGGCTTCTTCGGTAGGAGCAGAAGGTTCGGAAGGGGCAGAAGGTTCGGAGGGCGCGGAAGGCTCCGAGGGAACAGTTGGGGTTTCACTAAATACTTCTTGCAATTTGGCTCTAGTCTTGGGACCTACAAAACCATAACCCAGATCACCTTCGGAAGCTACGCCATGTTTTTTCTGGAACTTCTGCACTGCTTTTTCCGTAAGTAAGCCGAAGTATTCAGTTTCGTTACTCGGTGAACCAACTCCTGAATCAGCAATGCGGGTATCCGGATCGGAATTTAGAAGCTGTTGGAGGCGTTTAACTTCGTCGTTAGACGCGCCTCGGCCAAGGCCGGAAGCAAACACCGGGGACACCGCTACGGCAACTGGCGATGGTTCGACTCCGCTCACCACGGGTGGTTTAGCAACTTCCAAAGCCGGAGGCGCCGCTGCCGGAACACCTTCGGCAAACACTTCAGCCAATTTTGCGCGAGTCATTGGACCAACTCGGCCTACTGGAGGCAAGCCATATTTGGTTTGGAATCTTTTAACCGCTCTCTCTGTCGCGGGACCAAATAATCCAGTCATCAAGCCTTCCGGATAAAGCTCTTTGTCGCCAGCGAGCAATTCCTGAAGTCGTTTTACGTCGTCATTACTCTGACCCCGAACCAGATCATTATTAAATACCAGAGAAACAACTTGAGCGACTGGAGATGGTTCGACTCCGCTCACCACAGGTGCTTGAGCAACGATCGGAGCAGTCGGAGTTACGGTTGGAGTTGGGGCCGGGGTTGGGGGGGTATAAATATATGAAATGCCACCGCCGCCACCGCCGCCACCGCCACCTGCGCTACCGCCGCCGCCTCCGGTGCCACTACTTCCTATACATGTAGTTGATGACGGGGTAAAGGTTGCTGTTGCAGCGGCTTCACTAGATCCGTGCGTAATCACTACGGTATTATTACTGACTCCACAAGTATTAGTCCTGGATATGGTAGCCGGCGTTACAGCAATATCTAGTCTATCAGTAGAAACAATGGTTGCTCCAGTCATTGCCCCGGTGGCGAAATCCAGAGTAAAATTACCGCTACTCTCATTAACAGTTATAGATTCAACGCCTGTACCACTAACTTCAAAAGTCCTGGTGACACCCCCGACAGTCAATTGGACATAGCTTGTTGAACCAAAACTAATACTCGTAGCCGCGGCCCAAACCGCAAGCGGAGATATAAGCAAAGATAAGAAAATTGCTAAATAAATTTTCATCCCGTTAGAGACAGGCCGTCTTTAGACGGCCGTAAACCGGCCGCCTAAATTGCTCCTGACGATTAATTTTTAGTACTGCTAGACATAGATTAAACATGGCTTTGTTGTCTCTAACGGGATTCATCCCGTTAGAACATAACTAGAACAAGTTAATCTTACTTACAAGCGCCGGCTTCAACACGCAAGGCTGAACCCGTAGTGGTGGCTCCTACCCCTCCTGCTCCTAGATTAATATAAATCCGGTACACGGTGTTATCGGGACCATCAAGTTCGAGGCAACCCCCTGCACCGCTAAGGCTAGAATCCAAGTAAAGCGTGGTGGTGGCAGCGCTGGTCGCCGCAAATTCTGTCGCCGGAGTAGTTGTGCCGCCCGCGCCGATAAATCCTTGAGTGGCAAATTGTCCGCTGGAACCGGTAGTTGTGGCATTGCCATTAATCAAAAGATTTTGAGTGAGTGAAACGCCTGTGGTAGAAGCGAAGCCAAGAGTTGTCTTACCCGTAACATTTAACGTTCCTTCAGTGGCCATATTACCGGTTAAGCCGGTGGTCGTGGCCATGCCGTTGACCATCAAGTTGCCGGAAACCG
>Ga0209541_10010409_pt1 | contig 14823 bp, 13 predicted proteins | sample RifCSPlowO2_01_FD_184027 | JGI IMG/M metagenome (GOLD analysis project Ga0209541, IMG submission 184027) | Groundwater microbial communities from Rifle, Colorado - Rifle CSP2_plank lowO2_0.1 (SPAdes) (version 2) | ecosystem: Environmental > Aquatic > Deep subsurface > Groundwater | place... | reverse complement strand
TATGGCAGGTGGAGAGTTGGAGATCCAGCAGTTCAATATGATTCAAAAATACATGAGATGCACACTTGTAAAAATTCTGGAAGACAAAGAGCTTCAAATCCTTGTTCAGAATATTTATGGCTTGATAATACTTCATGTAATCTAGGATCTCATAATCTTTTATCTTATTCTGATTCTGAAGGTAATTTTAATTTTGAATCTTTTACTCAGGCAGTTAGATTAACTCAGATAGCTCAAGATATTTTAAATGATGCATCATCTTATCCTGTTAGAGATATAGCTAATATTAGTCCAGAATTTAGGACTACTGGAATCGGATATTGTAATCTTGGAGCACTTTTAATGAGAAAAGGATTAGCTTATGATTCTGAAGAAGGAAGAACATTTACTAGTGCAGTTACAGCTCTTTTAACTGGAATTGCTTATGAAACTTCTGCAGAAATGGCTGAAAAACTTGAGCCATTTATTCATTTTGAATTTAATAAAGAATCTTTTTTAGAGGTAATGAAAAGACATCAAAATAGTTTAGATGATGTTGTATGGGATCATGTTAAAGAAGAAGGATTAAGGGAAGCTACTTATAATTCTTGGAAGAGGGCTATTGAAAAAGGGAATAGGTTTGGATTTAGAAATGCACAGACTACAAATATTGCTCCAACTGGAACTATTGCTTATCTGATGGGAGCAGATACGACGGGTATAGAGCCGGCAATATCTTTGAAGATAACAAAAAATCTTGCTGGAGGAGGAACTCTAACCTTAGTTAATAATGAAGTCTCAAGAGCTTTATCTAATTTAAGATATAGTCATAAACAAACAGAAGACATAATTGATTTCATAGATAAAAATAATGGCGTTATAGGTGCCCCACATTTGAATCCTGATCATTATTCTATTTTTGATACTGCTTTTGGTGATGGAAAAGGTAATGGAACAATTGCTTTTGAAGGACATGTTAGAATTCTTGGAGCAGCTCAGCCTTTTATTTCTGGTGCAATATCAAAGACATGTAATACTCCACATGAGTCTACTGTTAAAGATATTTATGACTCTTATTTACTTGGACATGAATTAGGATTAAAAGCTCTTGCTGTTTTTAGAGATAATAGTAAACCTACTGTTGCATTAACACATTCTAATAGAGATTTTCGTGAACTTAAGAGGGGAGAAAAAGAAGAGCTTCCTTCTAGTGGAAATTCTTTTAGGCAAGAAATTAGGATTGGAGGAATACCTTTTCTAATAAATGTTGGAGAGTATAATGATGGAAGGCCTGGGGAAGTTGTTATTGAGTCTTATTCTGCAGGTTCAACAATTGGTGATGCTTTAAGGCTTGCTGGAATTTCTGCGTCTAAAGCTTTAAAGAGGGGAGTTGATATTGAAGATGTTGTTGCTGGATGGATTGGACTTAAGTCAGAGCCAAGCGGTCTTGTGACTATTGATAATCCTAAGGGTTCACATCCATTTATTAAAACTGCTTTATCTCCTTTTGATTTTTTAGGAAAACATTTGTTAATTCATTATAAGGGAAGAACAGATCTTGCAAATGATGAAAAACTTGTAGATGTAAAAAGTCTTAGAGGAGCTACTCATGGAGCTTTTAGAGCATATGATCGGATGAATGTAAATGAATGGGATGTTGATTCTGTTTTGCAAGATTCTGAATATGGGGGATTTATAGAACAAGATTCAAGAAAAATTGTTTTGCTGAGCGAAAATAGAGATAATGGGTCAGAAAAAAGATTATCTAATAATAGGGGGATAACATGTAATAGTTGTGGAAGTTTAATGAAACAAACCGCTCCTAATTGTTATTCTTGTATGAACTGTGGAGATAAGATTGGAGGTTGTGGTCAATGATAATCTCAGCAGTTAAAGTTTTAGAGTTAAATGAAAAATATAATTTAATTGAAAATTTAAGTGAGCGAGAAATGAATAATCCAGAGGGAGTTTGTCTAGATTTAAGAGTTGGCCAGGTTTATAGGATAGTTGGGGAAAGTTATTTAGCAAGTGATAATAGTGGAGGAAAGAGATATTCTCCAAAGACCAAACTTATCGGAGATGTTGAAAGAGATGGCAATATTAAAATTTTGATGAAGTCTGGGGAATATTTTTTGGTTACAACTATGGAGATTATTCATTCTCCTGCTGAAAAAATAATTTATGATGAGAGATTTCCAGAAGGGTATTTAGTACCAAAAATTTCTCCAAGAACTTCTCTACAAAGAGGAGGTGTTAGTCTTTATTATACTGGAACAAATCCAGGTTATAAGGGTGTTTTAACTTTTGGAATGAAGAATAATAGTTTTTATGATTTTTATTTTGATTTAGGAGCAAGGATGTTTTCAGTAGAATATAATGCTGTTGTTGGAGATATAAAGAGAGCTTATTCTGGACAACATCAGGGTGGAAGAGTTTCTAGTGATGGAGAAATAGAAGTTCAGAATTGATTATATTATTTTTAATTATAATAATTATAGCAAAAAGAAGTGTTTTCTATAGATTTATAAATATTATATTTATTCCATAATTCTACAAGGAAAAAAGATAAAATGGGATTATTATTAGAATTGAAAACTTCTGAAGCAAGATTTATTAAAGATACGAGTAGGGATTGTCATTTTGGAATAGATTGTGCTTGTTTAGGAAAAGATGGAAAATATAATGGGAGTCATTATAAAAATACTGATGAAGGTTTTGAAGAAACCATCAAAAATTATCAGTCGCTTAGATCAGAAACAAAATACCAACATACCTTTTATCTAAACGAATCTTTATTTTTAAATAAGTTATATGATAAACATAAAAAGTCTAAGGATCAAGAACCTCTTGTTATAGTTTGTAATGATTGTGAAAGAGAGTTTTCATTTACACATGAATCTTATCTTGATTTGGATACAAGATTAAAGAGCGAATATAATAGAAGATTAATAGAAAAAGATAAAACACAATAAAATAATAAGGAGTAAATAAAAGTCAGTTTCTTAATATAAATTTTGTTAATGATAAAAAGATATAAGATATTTTGTAACAATAATTATTATAAATTAAGGTTTTTTCTTTAACAAATGAAAAAAGGAAGAGATGATTATTCTATAAGGTATAAGAGAGGTTATTTATTTAGATGATAAAAATTATGGAAGGGAAGAATGGGAGTTTCTAATTTAAAATGAAAAATTATATTTTAATTCCTCAAGAAAATAATGATTATTGTGTTCCATCTATTTTGCAAGGGATTTTTAGGAAAAGGGGAATTGAAATTACTCAAGATGAAGTTGCCGATAATTTAACTCGTCAGGGAAAGATGTTTAAGGTTCATGATTTAAAAATAAGAAATCTTTTTATGAATAACGGATTTGAATATTTCTATTTTGGACATAATGAAACTTTATTTAATGAACCTGATATGCTGCTTAGAGAAATAGAAGAACATGAAGGAATAATCGGAATTAATTCTCATTGTTATTTGCTAGAAGAATTTAAAGACCCTAAAATAAGATTATTAAATCCATCTAATACTAATATTATTTATACAGATATTTATGAAGTTTTGGGACATATGAAGAATACATTTGGGTTTTTTGGGTTAGTTAGATATATATTTTAAAGTCTAATTATATTTATAAAAAGAATAGTTCTAGCTTTTTTGTAAAATGGTGAAACAATATCTTGATCATTCTAAAGAAATTTTATCTTCTGATTTATCCGAATTCAAGTTTAATCAAAGAAGGGGTTTGGGTAGAATTTCTCTTTTTGGATATTTGAATAGGCATGATTTAAGAGAAGGTTTTCCACTTTTAACAACAAAGAGAATTGGTTTTAAAACAATTTCTCATGAGCTTAGATGGTTTTTGCAAGGCGAAACAAATATTAAATATTTAGTTGATAATAATGTTCATATATGGGATGATGATGCATTTAATTATAATTTACCTTCAATGGTAGAAGAAGGATTATATAGTAATGTTTTTAAAAAATTTTCTGAAGATTGGTATAGAGCAAAGGATGATTATGTTTTTAGGATAAAAGATGATTCTGAATTTTCAGTTAGATGGGGAGAACTTGGGCCTGTTTATGGAAGTCAGTGGCTTCATTGGCCAAAATATTTACCAGTTAATTTAAATATCAATGGAGAAAGTAAAGTTTATTATGTAAAAGATCCAAAGGGAATTGATCAGATTGCCTCTACAATTGAAAATATGAAAAATAATATTACTTCTGCAAGACATATTATTAATGCTTGGAATCCTGAAGAAGTTCCTTCTATGGCTATTCCTCCTTGCCACACTATGTTTCAAATTAATTCTAATGGGGAGCATTTAGATTTGATGCTTACTCAAAGAGCTTGTGATATGTTTTTAGGGGTTCCATTCAATATAGCAAGTTATTCAATGCTTACTCATATTTTTGCACAAGAATTAAATGTAAAACCTAGGCATTTTATTCATTCTTTTGGTGATGTTCATTTTTATACTGGAGCAAATGAAAGGGCAAAATGGTATAAAGAAAATTTGAGTGAGTTAAAAAAGAAATGCAGAGAAGCTGAAGATCCTCTTGAATTTCGGAGTATTCTTGATTTTGTGAATAAGAGAGTTCCTGAAGAATCAAAGGGAATGGAAGGGATGGACCATGTGACAGGAATTTTAGAACAATTAACTAGGGCTCCAAAGGATTTACCAAAAGTTAAGATTTCTAAAAAACATTATAGCGATTTAACAATCGATGATTTTGTTTTAGAAAACTATGATCCTTATCCAAAAATAGAAAGAGAGTTAGCAGTATAAAATGAATCTAATAATTATTGTGGCAGTTTCTAAAAATAATGTTATTGGTTATGAAGGAAAGATTCCTTGGAAAATTCCTGAGGATATGCATCGGTTTAAGTTTTTAACAATTGGTCACCCAGTTATTATGGGTAGAAAAACTTATGAATCTATTCCGGAAAGATTTCGTCCTCTTTCTGGAAGAAAAAATATTGTTCTCTCGAGAAGATTTAAATCAAGTGAAGATATTTATATTGCAAGAAGTTTAGATGAAGCAATAACTTTAACTGATGGAGTTGATACTTTTATTGCTGGAGGGCAAAAAGTCTATGAAGAGTTTTTACCTTTATCTAATAGGATAGAATTAACAAGAGTTAATGCAGAATACTCTGGAGATTCTTTTTTTCCTGAAGCGGATTGGGGTCGATGGAGACTGGTAAATAATGAGAAATTTGTTAATTATTCTTTTGAAAGCTACATAAGGATGGATTAATTTGCATAACTTTTTTTATATGGCCCCGACGGGATTTGAACCCGCGACACCTGGATTAAAAGTCCAGTGCTCTGCCAGGCTGAGCTACGGAGCCAATATAATTTTATCAATAATTAATTTAAAAAGCTATGTAATCTAATGCATTGTTGCATCTTCGGGTGTTTTGAAAAGGATTAAAAAGTAGTTATTCTTATTTTTGGCATGAATAAAATGGCAGATATTAAAGAATTATTTACAGATAATATCACTGTTTCTGAGATTCAAGCTAAACTTCCCAAATTATTCAGAATCGCAGAAATTGAAAGTTCTAGGGCTGGAAAGATAGGTATGGAAGTTGGTTCTTTAAGAGAGAAAGTAATCGGAGGGTTATTAATCTATAAGTTTGGTGAGGTAAATGTTAATACTGAAATACCTATAACTGAATCAGAAACAGATGTTATACTTGCTGGTAAAAATTTGTCTGTAAAAACTATAACTGGAAACGGCGGAGTTAAAGCTGTTTGGACGGTTGATGCAGAAAGTTCTAAGAATTTTATAGACAATTATATTCCAAAATGTGATATTCTCTTAATTCAAATTTGGTGGGGAGAAAATAAAGATAGTCTATTTTTTATCCCATTGAATGTACAAAAAGAGATATTTAATTTATTAGGCAAAGAAAAATATCTTAAAATGCCAAAAGCGGGAACAAATCCAAGAGGTGTGGAATTTAGCAAAGAATCTATACAAAAGATGTTACAGCATCCTAAAACATCAAAGATAAAAATAAATTGGATTAAACAAGATATTCCTTATAATGTTTATAAAAGATGGATTGATTTCTGGAAGGAATAATTTCTAACTTAATTTTGTTTGTTCTATTATTTCCTTTATTCTCTTTTCTGCTAACTCACAATATGTCTTATCAATATCGTAACCAACATAATTTCTTTTTGCTTTTATAGAAGCTATTGCTGTTTGCCCACTTCCAATAAACGGGTCAAGAATAACATCTCCTTCAAATGAATAGAGCTCTATTAATCTTCTTGGTAATTCTTCGGGAAATGGTGCAGGATGCCCGATTTTTCTTGCAGATGTAGCTGAAAAAGTCCAAATACTTTTAGTGAATTCCATAAATTCTTCTTTGCTAATGCTATCTTTCTTTTTATTTGACCTTGAGTAGTTATCTTTGGAAAAAATTAAGATGTATTCATGAACATCTCTAAGGGTAGGATTTTTGGCACTTTTCCAACTTCCCCATGCTGTTGAAGTTCCAGCGCTAGCAGACTTATCCCATATAATTTCTCCCCTCATTAAAAATCCTAATTCAGTCATTATTTGAATAATCGCTGAATGAAGCGGTAGATAAGGTTTCCTTCCTAAATTAGCAACATTAATACAAACTCTGCCACCTGTTACTAAAACTCTTTTTACCTCTTTGAAAACATTTCTTAGAAGAGTTAGGTATTCTTCTAAACTTAAATCTTTGTCATATTCTTTACCTACATTGTACGGTGGAGAAGTAATCATTAAATGAACAGAGCTATCAGGTAATTCTTTCATGTTTTCGCTTGAGGAACAAATTATTTTATTTAAAAATTGTTGCGAAATTTGTTTTTCCTCTTCAAAGTGTTCTTTCTGCCCATTACTATTTCCATTTATTTTCTGATACATCTTTGAATTATAAAATTTTGATGAATCATGATTTATTCTTGCTGAAACTCCGAACTCGCTTGTTTGTGTTCCGTTTGCCATTATTTACCTCTCTCATTTCTTCTTAATTTATCCCAATAAGGAGATTTACAAGAGGGGCAGATGGTAGGATATTCTTTTGCTCTCGGAACCCACTCATGCTTACATCTCTCACATTTATACCCTTTTATTTGTATGGTTATTTCCGCCATGACATATTAATATTATTAAAGTATTTAAACTTACCGATTTAGGTTATACTCTACTACCGAAATATTTATATACTTTTACTTACTTAGTTAAGTATAACTTATAAGAGTAATACCAAAGTGAAACAAGAAATAATCTGCCAAAAATGCAACGGAAAGGGAATAAGGAAGGATGGAGTTAGAGAAACAAAAAACAGGAGTAAAGTTCAAAGATATAAGTGCGCAAATTGCAAATATCGATTTTCAATAGATGATGGTTTTTGGAAGATGAAAAACCATGAGGATAAAATAACTGCTTGCATGAATATGTATTATTCTGGCGTGTCATTAAGGAAAATACAAGAGCATATGCAAATGTTTGCCCCCAAAAATTCTCACTATTCAACTATTTACAGATGGATTGTAAAATATGCGAACGTGATAAGCACACTAACAAATAACTTACAAATTCAATCTGGACATGAATTAATGTCTGATGAAATGGAATATCATAGATTAGGAGAGCAGAATTGGTTTGTAGATGTTATGGATACAGAAACTCGTTTTATGGTTGCTTCTGATTATATGAAAAGTAGAACCATAGAAAATCTTACAAGAGTTCTAAAGAAAAGTAAATTCGTAACGGGTGAACAAATAAAAATAATTACGACAGACGGCTTACAAGGTTACCCAAGAGTTTTAAGAAAAGCATTTGGAGTTAATAATAAATTTAAGATTAATCCAAAAGTTCAACACAATATTGTGATAGCTTCTGAAAGGGTATTTAACCACAAGATAGAAAGGTTGCACAATACAATAAGAGACAGAACAAAAATAATGCGTGGTTTTCATGGCTCTTTAGAAAGTGCTAAAGCCATTATGAAAGGAATGAAAATTTACTATAACTTTGTCAGAAAACATCAAGGAATAGACAACAAAACGCCATCAGAAGAAGCCATACCAGAATTGACTTTAAGCACGAATAAGTGGTTGAGTTTGATTAAGATGAGTAAGGTTTAGATATCTTTAGCATTTGGTCCTTTGCCCCAGACTCCTTCTCCATTGTAATTAAGAGAATTTGCGAATCCACAAGAATTCCAAACCGCATCAAAAATGGGCTTAACTAATTTGGAGATATCTTCATTTTTATTGTTCATTATAACTCCATTTATTATTAAATTATCTCTATCAATTTTATTTTCGTTAGGGATTATTAATCTCCATTCTAAATCTTTAGAAATATTCATTTTAAACCCTTTAACGTCTAATAAGCTCACCATAATGATTATTGGAAAATCTATATTTAATCCGTTTAGTATATCCAAATAATTCTTTATTGTTTTTAATAACCAATCTTCATAGGCACAACTTGGAATTATATTTTCAGTATCCCACATATTACACACAGATTCAATCATACCCTGTCTAAATATTTGGGTATAAGAAAAATTATTTGGGTCGTGAAGAATTAATCCATCAACATTATAATTGTAGTTAATTGACTCCGCAATAATTGTTCTCAAAGGTTTACGAGTCTCTTGATTTATTAGAAAACTTAAATCATAATTCTCTGATTTACCAATTGAATTAAAAGGAATCATATGAAGAACAATTTTAGCTTTATTTTTTAAGATAATTGGGGTTTCTCCAGATTCAATAATTGATAATCTTTCCCTTCTAAATGATTTTATTTTCTCAGTGATGGATTCTGAAAGTGAAAAAGAAGTTCTTATCTCATCAACATCCATTTTATACTTTCCTGCTGAATTTCTTGCATAAAATTTAGTTTTACCTTTAAAGTCAATCATATGGGGAGAATTCCAACTTTTTGGGATTCTAATTAATAAAATGAAGTCATTGTTTTCTAATTTTAAAGATTTTATTCCGATATTGTTAATTCTCGGCTTAATAGAATCTCTGAGCAAATTTTCTATTTTCAAAATTAAAGAATCTATATTATTGGTTTTAAATCCACATAGATTTGTAGCAAGACCATTTTCTTCTTCTATACCATAGATTGTATTCCCTCCAACAGAATTAGCAAAGGATGATATGTCTGCTAAAAACTCCTCTTTTTCCGAGTCATTATCTATTTTTATTATTCTCTTAAAGTCTAAAGATTTTATCTCTTTTACATTTCCCACTAATTCTTGCATATCCAATATTTCAATTTCTTCAACATTTTTGAATAATGTCATATTATCATCTTATTTTTCTACCTTTTATAATTATTCAAAGATTTATAGATGCCTTAGCACCCGTTAACGCAACAATGCAGTAATCTAATGAGAAAGTTTATATTCTGTTTTTATAATTATTATATATGAAATTAATAGGAATAGATCTTGGTGGGACAAAGATTAGAGGTGTTTTAATTAATTCTAATGGAAATGTTATAAAAGAAAAAGAGATTTTTGTTGAAAATAATTTTAAAAAAGATTTAGAAAAATTGGTTTCAATAATAAAAGAATTTGATTATAAGGATATTGATGGAATTGGAGTGGGAGTTCCAGGTTTACTTGATAATAAAAGAGAGAAGGTTGTTAATTTTCCAAATTTATCTGGATGGGAGAATTTTAATCTAAAGAAGTATCTGGAGAAGGAATTTAAGAAAAAAGTAAGATTAGAAAATGATGCTAATTGTGTAGCTTTAGCAGAAAAAAAATTTGGAAATGGGAAAAATTATAGCAATTTTATCGTATTGACTCTTGGGACTGGTGTTGGTGGTGGGATTATAATTAATGATAAATTATATATTGGAAAAGGAAATGCTGGGGAAATAGGATATATAAAAGTTGGTGGAATGGAAAAATGTTTCTATAACCAAATAGGTTGTTTTGAGAGTTTAGCTAATGGTTCTGCAATAATTAGGATGACCAAAGAAAGTAAAATTAATGTCAGAGACCCTATAGAGTTAGCTAAATTAGCAAAACAAGGAAACAATAAAGCAATAAATGTTTTTAATAAGTTTGGGGAAAACCTAGGAAAAGGAATTGTTAATTTAATTTTTACTTTAGACCCAGAAATAATCTTAATTGGTGGAGGGATTTCTAAGAATGGGAAGTTAATATTGTCTCCTGCAAGAGAATATATAGAAAAGAATATTAATTATAAAGTTAATTTAAAAATAGTAAAATTTGTCAAATATGGTGGGGCAATAGGGGCAGCTTGTTTATTTTTGAATTAATCTTTATTTTCATAATTTTCTTTTAAAAAATTTAGTGTCGAAAGATTTTTAAAGGCATTTTTGATAATTTTTCTATCTAAAGGAATATTCTAAAAAGATGCACGTGCTACAGCCAAAACATACCAAACTTACTTCTGAAGAAACTTCAAAAGTACTTTTTAAGTTTAACATAGCTTTGGCACAACTACCAAAAATTCTCAAAAAAGATCCTGCACTTCCAGAAGGTTGCAATACCGGCGATGTTGTGAAAATAGAAAGAACTGGAGATTTTGCTGAAGTGTATTATAGGGTTGTAATTTGATTATGGTTGATAAAAAACATATTTTGGTTAAGGAGTATTTAAAAAACCATTCTTTAGTTGAATCAAATATTAGATCTTTTAATGATTTTATTGAGAATCGAATGCAGGAGATAGTAACCGAACTTAGTAATTCTTTACCGACTGAAGATTTTGAGATTAAACTTGGTAATATAAAGGTTGGAAAGCCAAACATTGTTGAAAGTGATGGTTCTTCAAGATTAGTATTTCCAAGTGAATCAAGACTTAGAAATTTAACTTATTCTGCTCCTATCTGGATTGAGATGACTATAAATTATGCTGGACAATCAGAAACCGAAAAAGTTCAGCTGGGTAGAATTCCTATAATGATTAAAAGTAGTGCATGTAACTTGAATGGGATGAATGAAGAAGATTTAATAAAAAATTATATTGATCCTAAAGATCAAGGAGGTTATTTTTTAATAAATGGAAATGAGAGAGTAATGGTTATGACTGAAGACCTTGCGTCAAATCAAACTTTTATAGAATTTCAAAAAACAAGAAACAGACTTATGCTTAGGCTTTTTTCGCAGAGGGGTTCTTATAAAATTCCAGTTTCTGTTGTGGAATCTAATGAAGGAATTTTAGAAGTAAGTTTTTCTAGATTTAGAGATATTCCTGCAATGATTCTGCTAAAGTCTCTTGGACTTACAAGTGATGCGGATATTGCAAAACTTATCGAAAAGCAAACTGATTCCTTAATTGTTAATTTATATGAATATGCTAATATTTCATCAACAAATGATGCTTTAATGTGGATTGCCGAAAAAAGCAGTCTGCAAGGCACAAATAAAGAAATGCTTGATAGAGTTAAACAAAGAATTGATAGTTATTTTTTACCACATATAGGACTTGATAAAAATTCTAGGCTTGAAAAAGCAAAAACTCTTTGTAAGTTTATAAAACAGTATTATGTTGCAAAAGAACATCCTCATGATTCTATGACTGATAAAGACCATTATGCGAATAAGAGGGTGAGGCTTTCGGGAGATTTACTTTCTGACTTGTTTAGAGTTAATTTGAACATTCTTCTTAGAGAAGTACAGCATACTTTACAAAAAATTGTAAAAAGGAGGAAATTTTATTCAATTAAAACAATTGCAAAATCTACTTTATTCACTCATAGAATTGAGTCTGCAATTGCAACTGGTTCTTGGATTGGAGAAAGAAATGGAGTTACACAAAACATGGATAAGAATAATTCTTTTGCAATAATGTCTCAGTTACAAAGAGTTACATCTACTCTTCCTGGAGAGCAAGAAAATTTTGCTGCAAGAACTGTTCATCCAACACATTATGGAAGATTTTGTCCTATTGAAACTCCAGAAGGTACTGAAATTGGTCTTAGAAAAAATTTAGCTTTACTTGCTAGAGTTTCAACTAGAACTTCAGAAAATCAAAAAGAAATCATCGGTGTTTTAGAAAAATCTGGAATGAAGAGAGATCCAATTGGTAAGGGGAAGGAGGTTGATATTTTTTATAACGGGAGATTTATTGGTGTTGTAGAGAATGAAAAAGAATTTGTAAAAGCAGTTAGAGAAGCTAGAAGAAGTGGAAGACTTCCTATTGAAATGTCGGTTAAGTTTGAGGAATTTTTAGATACTGTTTTCTTAAATAGTGAAGAAGGAAGAGTTATTAGACCATTAATTGTTGTAGAAAATGGACAGTCAAAAATCAAAGAAGAACATTTAAAATTAGTAGAAGAAGGAAGTTTGTCTTGGGATGATCTGCTTAAACATGGTATAATTGAATATTTAGATGCTGCTGAAGAAGACGATTCTTTTGTTGCAGTGGATTTAGCTGATTTAAAAAAAGAGCATACACATTTAGAAATTGATAAAATAGATTGTTTTGGTGTTATAGTATCTTTGATTCCTTTTGCTAATCATAATCCTCCAGCGAGAATTGTTAAAGGAGGTTCTAGAGCTTATAGGCAGGGACTTGGAATTTATGCTGGAAATTTTCCAGTTAGGATAGATACTGATGTTTCTCTTTTACATTATCCACAAAAACCTTTAGTTAGAAGTTTCGTATATGATACTTTAGATGTTCACCCTGTTGGGCAAAACGTTGTTCTGGCTGTTATGCCCTATGAGGGCTACAATATTGAAGATGCTACAGTATTAAATCAGGGTTCTGTTGATAGAGGATTTGGAAGAAGTTCAAGATTTAAGCCTTATACTTCTATTGAACTTAATTATGCAGGTGGACTTCAAGACTTAATTGGAATTCCAGAAAAAGATGTTTCGGGATATAGAACTGAAGAAAACTACAGATTTTTAGAAGATGATGGTGTTGTCTATCTAGAAGCTGAATTAGATGAAGGAGATGTTGTTATTGGAAAAGTTTCTCCTCCTAAATTCTTAAGTGAAGCAAGGGAAATTTCTATTCAAACTAAGAAAGAGAGTAGTTCAGCAGTAAAGCAAGAAGAAAGAGGGACCATTGATGCTGTTTTTGTAACTCAAGATAAAGAAGGAAACAAGATTGTTCAAGTAAGACTTAGAGAGCAAAGAGTGCCTGAAATTGGAGATAAATTTTCAGTTCCTCACGGTCAGAAAGGTGTTGTTGGTTTTGTTGCACCTGAAAATGATATTCCTTTTACTGTTTCAGGAATTAGACCAGATATTTTATTTAATCCTCATGGTATACCTTCTCGTATGACTGTTGGATATTTAATGGATGTATTAGCTGGAAAAGTTGCTGCTTTATCTGGAAGAATAATTGATGCATCTCCATTTAGCGGTGAAACAATTGATACTCTTGAGAATAATTTAAGAAAACTTGGCTTTAGAGAGAGTGGAAAAGAGATTATGTATAATGGAATTACTGGACAAAGAATGCCTGTTAAAATTTTTATTGGAAATATGTTCTATTTGAAACTAAAATATATGGTTAGAAATTTACTTCATGCAAGGGCTTCAGGTAAGGTCGCTTTACTCACAAGACAGCCAATTGAAGGAAGAGCTAGGGGTGGAGCTTTGAGGCTTGGTGAAATGGAACAGCAAGCATTAGTTGGTCATGGAGCAAGTTTATTATTAAAAGAGAGGTATGACTCTGATAAGGTTGTGATAAATATTTGTACAAAATGTGGAGCATTAGTCATTGATGATCAAATACATAATAAAAGAGTTTGTAGTTTATGTCATTCAAACCAAGTTGAGCCTGTTGAAGTTTCTTATGCTTTTAAATTACTTATTGAAGAACTTCAAGGATTACATTTAGCAACTAAATTTACTTTAAAAAATAAATATGAATAGGGAATCAAAATGTGAGATTATAGATGAAATAAGTAGTAATACCAAGTTTTATGTAGCCATACGTCCTGATGGAGAATGGCCAGGAAGTGGTCCTAAAAAATTTATTTCATTTGGTAGGGATCAAATATCTGCAAACACTCTTGCAAGAGCTCTTAGTCTTAGTATTCATTATAGTAATACTAATTCTCCTAGTGATGGTAGCGTATATCATTTTGAAGGCAATAAAATAGTTTATGACAAAAGAAGTAATTATGGAGTGAAGTTATTATAAAATGGTTAGACCAATAAAAAAACAAATAAGTGGAATGAATTTCTTTTTGCTTAGCCCTGATCAGATTAAGAAGTTGTCTGTTGCTAAGATTGTAACACCAGAACTCTATGATGTTGATGGTTATCCAGTGGATGGAGGTTTAATGGATTTAAGACTTGGCGCTGTGGATCCTGGGGTTAGATGTAGGACTTGTGGTGGAAGATTAAAGGAATGTTTGGGGCATCCTGGGATGATTGAACTTGCAAGACCAATAATTCATATAAAATATCTGCCAATTATAGAATTAGTCTTAAGGAGTACTTGTGAAGCATGTGGAAAAGTTTTAATTAAAGATGAAAAAGACTTGAAAAAAGACTTGATTTCAAGAGTTAAAAGGGCAAAAGATGGAAAAAAATGCCCTCATTGCAATATTATTCAAGAAAAAGTAAAACTTGAGAAGCCGTCTACTTTTAGAAGCGGAAGAAGAAGACTTTTTCCCTCTGAAATTAGAGAAAGACTTGTAAAGGTAAGTGATGAAGATTTGAAAGTTTTAGGAATTAATGCAAATACTCTTAGACCTGAATGGGCGATCCTTACTTTGCTTCTTGTCCCAAGCGTTACTGTTAGACCATCAATTACTCTTGAATCTGGAGAAAGAAGTGAAGATGATTTAACACATAAATTATCGGATATTATAA
>Ga0209541_10010408_pt1 | contig 14824 bp, 18 predicted proteins | sample RifCSPlowO2_01_FD_184027 | JGI IMG/M metagenome (GOLD analysis project Ga0209541, IMG submission 184027) | Groundwater microbial communities from Rifle, Colorado - Rifle CSP2_plank lowO2_0.1 (SPAdes) (version 2) | ecosystem: Environmental > Aquatic > Deep subsurface > Groundwater | place... | reverse complement strand
AGCCCAAAACATCAACTTCACCTCTGTAACCGAACAGATAGACACCACAACCGCCATGGGTGAAGCCTTCTTTCAAATCATCGGCGTATTCGCTCAGCTTGAACGTGGCATGGTCAAAGAACGCGTCGAATTAGCCTTCGACAAAAAAATATCAACGGGTGAACTTCTCAACCGCGCCCCCTTGGGCTACACCTACAACGACCAACGCAAACTCGTTATCAACTCCACTGAAGCAGTAATCGTCAAAGAAATCTTCCAAATGGCCGCAACAGGCATCTCCTACAAAGATATCTGTGCCCAATTCCGCCTCCCAACCTCAACGTACTATGAAATCATCAAAAACCCCACTTATATTGGCAAAATCCAGTACCGCAATAAACTCTACCAAGGCACCCATAAACCAATTATCGACGAATCGCTATTCTTTCAGATAAACAACAAATAATAAAATATTCAATCAAACACAAAAAGATATAAGACTAAAACATTTAAGTATTAATTGTAAGTTTAAGAAAAAGTTAAAAATAAAAAATATAGGTTTTAACTAGATAATTTAAGAATATAATATTTAATTATTAACTGAAATTACTGGAAATAAATGTACATAAGATTTAAATAGTAAATGAACTTTTGAGAGAGCATTGCATAAATATAAAGTGAATCAACATGAAACAAAGAAACCCCACAGAATATATAAGAGAACAAGAATTTCTCGCGTTGCGCAACGTAAGTAACAGAGAATTAACTGAATTATATCAACTTCTTGCACACAAATTAGGACAACCAGAAGTAATAAGCGCTATGAAAATTCCTGGAGGAATAGAACATAGATTATATAAAACACCTGAAGTAGATGACCCTACATCAACAACATCCTGGACACATACTTGGAAAAATACAAGTGAAGCAGGCCAAATCGCTTATATTATGACCAGTGGAACAATTCATCAAACTATTGAAGCATGGGGTAAGGCAAAACCAAACCACCAACATATTACCGCATATTTAAGATTCTCACCACCACAAATACTTGAAAACTCATTGCGTTAACAATTAAGACAGTATAGTGAATTGCACTAATATTGTTACAGATATGATGGCAATTTACTTATTAGATAATTGTGTGTAATGTAACAAAAACAACGCAATTATCTATAGAGAACTTTGCAAAACAGGGATTTTGGCAAATTAATTATTGAACTATACCAAAATCACGGCTATTGCAAAGTCTCTTAGAGGAGTTTGCCAATATTTTATCAATTATGCAAACTCCTCTATAAGTTGTTTTCTGGACAATAATAATTCTTTCTTACATCAAAAATTTCTCTTTAACCCCCCACAACTTCTTCGGATCCATCCGATACGACGCCCCCCCATTCAAAAAAATAGTGTGAAGCAATCAAATGCGGCGTTAAATCAATCATACTACACCCCAACTCCCGCTTTATAATTATTTTTCTCTTTCACTTCACCAACCCTAATCGCCTCTCGAAACGCAGAAACCATCGCAGTTAAACCCATATACCGCTCACTTCTATATCGCTTAACCATTCTATCAACTACATTTGCCACCTCCTCCAGAATACCATCCCCTAATAGTGGCCGTCGATAAGAATGGATTTGTTTTTGCATCAGTTCAGCCGCCGTCCCACAATTTTCATCTATTGGCAGCTGCCCATCAAACATCTGATACACCACAAATCCCAACGCATACGAATCAAAATCAGTAGTAAGTGGCCCTCCCTCACATTGTAATGGCTCCATATACGCCGGTGTACCCATTGTCATACCTTTGCCAACCTCTTCGCCAATTTTTCCTGCAATATCCCAATCAAAAACAACTGGTATAAAACCATAAGGCCTATCTACATCGCTTCTCAAAAAAATATTTCCCGGCTTCACATCCCGATGCACCACATTTTGCGCATGCACATATTTCAATCCTTTTGCAACCGACTCTAACACATACAATATTTTATTAAAATCTCGCTCTGGAGGAGTCAACCGAATATAATCATCTAACGTAACCCCTTTCATGAATGGATACACAAAATGCCTCCCCTGCTCATTATCAATCACTTCAAAAGGCAACAATATATTCGGATGTCCCTCACTTTTCATCAACATTCTCGTCGCTTGCGATTCATACGTGCATCGTCGTTTTGTTGTATCCATCCACGATTTGATATAAAATTCGGAATCAGCATCATTCACATCAAACGCTCGTCGTCGTAATGATCTCCCCACCTGTTCCGTCGCATCATCCGTTTGTTGCAGTTCTGGACTGTCACAAAAATAAGTCGTTCTCGTCCCCCGCAGAATTTGTTCTAATGTCATCTATATCCCGACATCCCCATTCAATTTATAAACCTTTCGCTTGAAACTATTAAACAGTAGTGAATTGAATGAAATATTAATAAATACGCCTCAATTTACAGAAGAATTACTAAATTACCCCCCAACCGCCACATTCAAATAAAACGATAAATCAGATAAAATCAAAAAAATTTTAAGACCAAAAAAAAAGAAAATTTACTGATGCATATACGGTTTAAATCTCTGCATTTGTTCAGCAAAATCACGCTCCCCTTCTTGAAAAACAGCAGCGTATTTTGGCAGTTCAGATCTATAAAACGTTCTAAATTCTGGAGATTCATTTGGAAAATATCTCACAAATTTATCAACAAGTCCATCACCATTTTGATCAGTATATAACGTTGAGTTTCCAAACAAAGGAGAATATCTAAATAATTTAACAGAGTTATCTGACTTGACCCTTAATTCAGTATAAGCAAAAATACCATCAGCTTTCTGGAATCTTGTTTCGCTGATTCCTTCAAAACTCACATTATGATGTTTATAAAAATTTTGAGCCGTCAATCCGCCCAATAGAATAGTTGAACCTAAAGTCATTGCTAATGTTTTTCCAATTATACCAAGAGTCATAACAGGATAAAACAACAACTAATATTTAAATCTTTTTATTTTTCACTACTCTAGAATTACCTCAAAAAAATCCTACCCCACAACCTTCCCCCCAACCATCACATTCGCTTTCACATCATACTCCGCAGATAAAAACATCTTCACTCCATCAAATAAATCGTTCATCTCAGGTACAGCATACACCTGCAAAGACACACCTGGCATCTCCAATAACGCAATTTCTCGACGTAAATCGCAAATATACTCATCCCTTCGTACCTCATCTACAATTTTTGACTCAAGCAACACCACCCGCTGATACGGCGTCACAATCTGTGCATACGGCACTGATTTCAACAACTCACCCGAACTATTACACACCATATAAAACTCCAACTCCCTTGCCTCATCCTCGCCATACCACTGATAACTTCCATTTGTAATACCACTATCTCGTATAAAATTAAACAACGTCTGCTCACGAAAATACGTTCTCTCTTTCTCAGACAACGACCGCACGGTAATATCCACCACATCTTCCAGAGGAATAACTATACTCTTCCCTTCAATTCGCCACAGCAGCAGATGCGGTGTCACAAATAACTCTTTCATAGGCCTCTAAAAGCAAGAAAACAATAAAAAACTTCCGCCAGAATCACCAATATTTCAAAAAATACTACAACCACCTCTACTTCATCATCACCTTCCATCTATCCGTACAATACAACTCAAGCGCCACTTTATTCAATAAAGTATAGTCAACAACCGCAACTAACCCTTTCTCTTGATAGCCATTTATTCGTTCACACAATCCTCTCACAACCTCAGTACCTTTTCCATTCTCACTCCCTATCCCAAATAAAAACCGCAACTGCTTCTCAAAAGAACTATACTGTACCGCATCTTCTTTTACCGGCGTACACGAAAACCTCTCCACCTCATACTCTAACACCAGCCCATTTCGACCAATATTCGCCGCTTGATCATCGCCTTTAATATGTAACGACCCAAACTCTACATCTGCTTTCCCTTTCCCTCGCTTATAAATAATCTCAGCCATAACTCTCTTATAACTCACTTCATTTAAAAATGTTAAGAAACAATGTAAAATATAGCTAAACCTTCGTCACTAAAAAGAATAGAAAATGAGACTAAAAAAAATAAAAAAACTATCCCACATACCCCATTTTATCCTCTTGAATTTCCTGAGCTCTCTGACTTTTCTCAACAATCCCTTTCAACTTCTCCTCAAACACCATCGCTTGTTTAAGTAACGGTTTGGGATCAACATCTAAATCCACATACATATCTAACGCGCGAATGATTTCTGCCGCCGCCTTACTATCTGGTAAATTACTTTTCGCCTCTGCAAACAACGCTAAAATCGGCGTTTTGATATGTTTAGCAAGCAACGCTCCTGTTACTCCAACCACAATACCCTCTTTGAGCGGATTTGCCATTCCCTGCAATTTTTTAGCCACATTCCCATCTTGCGTCGTATAATAAAATACTCGTGACGCATCAGGATTAGGTGAACCCACACCCTCAAGCGAAATAATTTCTTTTGCGCTCAACTGCTCTGCCAGATCAATTATTGCCTCAGCCAACTTCCACGACAAATTCTTCCCAATATTGATTGCATGAATAAACACCAAATTAAACTTCTTATTATAATGGATAGACACAGGCTCAATCACTTTGCTATCATGCACCGCAATCATCGCGGGAATCTCATCCATTTCAATAACCCCAATCTTCTCCGTATCCAAATGCTCCATTAAGAATTCCGTTGCAATCGTCCCAATCAATCCAAACCCTGGAAAACCTTCCACAATCGTCACATTCTTTGGCTTCTTTGTTAAAATTAACTTCATAATATCACCTTTTTTTTATTGTATTTAACTGACCTTTGTATTAAACTAATATATCACTTCATATCTTTAACACCAATCAAATTCTTAACCTATTTAAGCTTTTCTCAACCCAAGTACAGAAATGATACGCCTATTTCAATTGATTTTCTCCTCTCCAGATCAATAATAGAATACTAATTCAGTAGATTTATATAAACTACAACTAAAAATCATCCCCTATGACAACTGAACAACCAACAAACCAATCACCTCCTTCTCAACCCTTATATCGAATGACTATAGGAACAGAACACAGACAAACAATTACAGGTGGGATAATTATCGGAGTTAGTTTTCTGGGTGCAATCTCTCAAGTAGTTGCCTACAATTATAATAATAATGATAACCGTGATTTTGGTCTCGGGATGGGTTTAGGAACATTCACATTAGGAGTAATCTTTGGACTAGGATATTATTTTGGTTCACGTAATAGTTATAAACAATTTGAACAAATGCAAATAACCGAACAAAAACTCTCCGCTTTAGAACAAAAAGTATCCTCTGAGTAAAAAATAATCACAAATCACTTATCCGAATTTTCTTCATTTTCTCCTCCTAAACTTATTTATAGTCCAACACATTCTATCATAATAAACAGATGAAACTCCCCCCACCCCAACGTCTCATCCTGTACGCTTTAGGCCAATTCTATCAATCACTCAATCAGCCATTGATAGAAAAACCAGTCAAAGTCCACACTTCTAAAATCACTTTCATCGAACTCCTAAAACGCTCACCACAGATCACAAAACAACCCCGCGCCATCTACAAAAATCTCGAAACACTCCAACAACAAAAATTCCTCACCTATGACCATCACCTCATCACCCTCACCAAAACCGGCCTCGTCGAACTTAAAAAAATAGAGATAGAACTCAACCAATTCCAATCCCTCACCGAATTCTTCAAACAAACCCAAAAAACCAAACGAAAATTGCAGACAGTTATTGAGAATTGAATTCTGACGCAATACATTGAAATTTTAAAGTGTCACTCAACAGTAACAAATATAGCAAAATATTTATAAATAACAAGCACTTTTAATGACTAAAATGCAACCTTCAACTATCACCAATCTCACAATCTCTGAACAATACGAAGCATTAGTTCTCAAAGATATAGTCCAAGTAGAACATGTACTACGCCAATATATCAACGGCACAGCAGAAATTGTAACCGAAAAAAACGCCTTAGGCGACACATACAGAAGGATGGTTGGAAAACAAGAAGTAACCTATACTCCACAAGAGATTGAAGCAGTACAAACCGCAGCCCACACCATAAAATCAGCAATGATATAAAGACTATCGTTAAACGCAATCAATAGTTAAAGAATCACAATCAATCAAAGAATACACTAAGTTAAACGCAATCAAATAACTTCAACCACAGGAGCAGGTACAGAAAGAACATATTCTTTATGCTCACCAACCATTAATTTAACCCAAATATATGTAACTTCAGCTCTCCCCTGCTTCACAACTAATTCAACACTGGTAAGTTCATGTAAATCTTGTAACGTGACATGAGATTCTTGAAGAAAATCAACAACATTCATAATTTCTAAACCAACAATATTACCTTGCGCATCAAAATCAACACTAAAATCACCAAGTTCGGCACTCCCCTTAACCAGGACTCCCTTTCTATGGATATTAAAAATATCAGAATACTCACTATAGTCCCAAGTAAATTCTTTTGTTTCACCCATTGTCATAGTATATGTATAATCACTTCTAGTATTTAAAATCTTTGTTTTGAAATTGTTCCAATCCTATACTTTTGAAGCAATCTTTTAACTGTTCTCACATTTATTTTCCTATATGTAAAAAGATCAATTACGATTTTCAATTCTTGAGTCCGACTTAATTTATAATACAGTTTGAAAACATGCGGTCTATCTTCCACTAATCTTACTAATTTTTTGGATTCAAATAAGATAAATCGTTTAATCTCATCAAAACTAATATCATTTTCCTCACAACGTAAAGAGACATGAGATTCATCAGACGAAATATCTTGTTCAGTAAGTCCTCCAACTAATTTTGTAAAAGAACCAATATCCATACTTTTTTCACTACCTCAAATTTAAGTTCTACCGCACATACACCTTCTCTTTCCCACTAAACCCTTTCACAGTACTCGCACTCCCACCCACAAACCACTCCATCTTCATCTTCCTATCCTCAATCATCTCAACAAGCACAACCCCTTCCTTCTGATCATCCCTTCCATATGCTTTTCCCATTTTCGCAAAATGCCATCTATCCCAATTCTCCCCTGATTCAGTCTTATAATCATATTTCACAAGTTCATACACAACCACTCCACTCCCAACACCAATCGTTGCTGGATTCGGACTATTCCCCACAACCGCAAACTGCCGAGCTTCGCCGCCAAAATCACCCAACGACACAACAACAAGTTTTGGATCAAGCGCATCATACGCAAACGCCGCATGCGTCTGCCAATACCCTGGCATCTGTGCAAACTCTTTCTTACCAAAATACCCATTTGTTCCCTCTTCAAACCAATTGCCAACTAACTTCCCATCAACATCATAATCAATCTTCCCCCCACGAGGTTTTGCTTGCCGAACATTGAACGCAAGCAACTGTGTTCGCAACGGCTCAACAAACACATCAAACATATCAACCGTATGCAGTTTAAACGGCTCCGCATCATAACTATCAAGCACAACAAACCCCGGTAACATCACCTCTTCATTATGTACCGAAAAATCAAACCCCGGCGCACGTCCGATAACTTCACCTGCTTCAACTTTGACTATCGGCCCTTGTGCCACAACTTTCTGCAGCTTTTCAGGCAATTGATTCACATGAATAAAAATTGAATAAAACGTACACGTATGATAAATTACAAGCCTATAATCCCCAACACTGCTTGACGCATACACCTCAGGCATACTCTGCACCTCAATAAATCCTGCCGCCGGCGCATACACATCAACAAACTCTTCAGTTCGTCTATTATCAACCGTCTTCCACTTCTTACCTGAATAATACCCATGATCAATTGGCGTCACATGCCCCCCAATCATAAGACCAGTTGGTTGTATCATCTCAATCTCCGAAAGATCCATCGGCGCATGCGTAAACATCACACTCCCTTCACCTTCACAATTACTTATAATCAGTTTCTGTTTGGCATGACCTATCACACTACCATTCTGCCCAACAAATGTACCACCAGATTTCCCCACAATTTTTCCATCAGATTTTCCGCCAGATTTCCCATCAAATATATTCTGCGAACCAGTATTCTTAATCAATTCAATTGCATTTAACCGATCAATATACTCCTTCCTCTCAACTTCAGAAACCCTTCCCTCAACCTCAATCAATCGTCCCATCAATTGATTATAATGTTCCTGCCCAATCTGTTTTGGCCCTTTTGCAAACCAATAATCAATCTCTTTTTTTATTTCAGTAAACTTTGGTCCCACATCCTCTTGATATCCCATACTTTTTTGTTGTGCGCTAATTTCATTTTTTTCATTCAAATCATTATTTTTATTATAACCATAATTCTTTTTTTCAATATCTAAAGCACCAGAATTATCATCATTATTTTCGACACCTTTCACACAGCCAAATAAGAGTAAAAAGAAAAATAACAATACTAAACCACTATACATTTTTATTTTAATTTTAGCCATATATCTTACCTCATTAATTGTTAAACGCAATCATGTTAAACAAACACAACCATATTAAACGCAACCATATAACTTCAACTCCACTTGAACCTATTGCCTGATAACTTCAAACCAAGTTGAAGTTATCCAGCTAAACACACTCAACACCCCAAATCAGCATTGATAAGGGCCATTCATCGATAATACTTCTTCTCTTTCCCGCTAAACCCATTCACTTCACTCGCCTTCTTCTGTGCAAACACTTCCATCTTCAAATGATTCTCATCACTCATCGAAACCAACAAAGTCCCAAGCACCTCATTTGTATTCTCTGTAATCAACGCTTTCCCTTGGCTCTTGAACCCTCGCGCTGCCGTCACATCTTTCAGCTTCACAAGTTCATACTTCACAACCCCACTTCCCACATTAATTGTCTTCGGATCAGGTGAATTACCCAAAACTCCATACGGTCCAGAATCGCTGCTAAGCCCCATATCCGAACCAATGCTCACTCTAACCTGGCCAGGTTCAACAGAATCATACACAAACGCCAAGTGACTACTCCAATACGGACATAAATAATCACCACAGAACTGCTCAATTTTTTTCCCAGCCGCATAATCCGTTCCTTCTACAAACCAATTGCCAACCAATTTGCCAGGCACATCAAAATCAATCTTGCCACCGCGTGGTTCCACCGTTCTCGGATTTTTCAAATCAATCTGCGATTGTAACGCCGAACTAAAATACCCAAACACCGGCACCGCATGCAATTTCCACGGCTCCCCCTCATAAATCTGCGGAGTTATAAATCCTGAATGCGTAATAGTACTATCAACCGTCAACATCCCAAGCAACCCCCACTTCTCAACTTTGCCAATCATTTGTCCCGCTTTCACAGGAATGCGCGGATAGATAAAATTTTGACCAAGAGGAAGCTTCTCCTCACTAAACCCATCCAATGCTTTAAACGAAGCATCCGCCAAAAGTAACTCGGGCGCAACTTCTGTAATATGTACATACGAACCAAACAACGTACACGAATACTCAAAATAGAAATGGTAATTCTTAACTCCAATCCCAAAATACCCCGGATTGCGCTCAACACGCACTAAATATCCATCCGCTAACGCATACACAGGAATCGCAGCAGCCTTAGCATCATATTGAAACCCCACATGATCTCCTGGTGTAATATGTCCTGACACATACCCCGTCAACTCCCCTTGCGGCTCAATCACCGTAATCTTATCAGCATCAATTGGCAGCGACGTAAACACCACATCTTTTTTCTCCTCACAGCCTTTCAATTGCGTAAATATTGGTGATTGCTTGTAATCAGATTGCTTGTATTCATCTTTAGCATTATTAGATTTAGAATAAGTATTTTCTGCATAATTTTTTTGCGTAGATAAGGGTGTAGATACAGTAGCCTTCCCATCATGCGTTTCTACATTTTGTTCAGTCTTCAGTGCACTTTTCTGCTCTGCAACAACCGGCATCGATTTTTTCACTTCAACTATTTTTTTCTCTTCATTCATTTCTACGTTTCCTTTCCCTTGCTCATTCAACTCAACACCAGAACAACCAACCAACAATAAAAATAAAAGTACCACAAACACCAAAACCAATCGTAAAACATTCGTAGTAAAAATCATATTTACTATTTTCTTAAAATAATTATCTGCCATACATTTCACCTCATTATTTCCTCTCTTCAATCAATCTCTGTGCATTCATATATCCCACTTTTTCTTGTACACTTGGATCTAACCGCCCAATAAACGCTCGCCCATATTTCACTAAAAATAATCCAACATCAATATCATAATTCCACACCGCATCTCCTCGATCTGTACCCCACATAAATCGATCTGGATGCTTTTCAATTACTTTTTCCCAGCGTTGCAAATCTTTTTCTATAAGATCATCAAAATCCTTTTCAACCGCCCTCAAAAATTCTTCTTTACTCTTACCAACATAAAGTTTGAAATGCTGATGAAACTGCGGATTTGCCGTATAATAAATATTAGGATATTTCGTCATCAATTCGTCGATATCATCCTCCAATTCCTCTGCATGGACAATAAAATTAATATCCGGATGTTGTTCTAACACCCGCTTCCAATTATTCACCTGATTCCAACCAGGATGGTAATACACAACCAGTTTATATTCCCGCGCAAGCTTATAATTCTCTAAATAAATTGGATCATCCACTGGCGGATTTTTTTCTTCCGTTGGTGAAGAACCAACCTCACCATACCCTTGAAATAAAGTAGGATACACTTGTAACATTTTTCGCAAAACAACCGCATCAACTGTAGGCATATCTTCTGTTGGCGGCATGATAAACGATGTAAAAAGTGTTGGATATTGCATCATCGTTTTATTTGCAATCTCTAAAGCAGGTAAGTAAATCTCCGGATAAATGGGAAAAAACGCAAAATTGCGAGAAGTTCCTTCATGTTTCAAAGTACACGCAATCTCACTCATCTTCACATTCACACCCAACAGCGCTTGAGGCCCGCCAAACGCTCCCTCACTATTTATTTGAGAGGTATAATCCTCTTCCTGCCACCCTCCATCCTCACTCTCTTCAGGCATCCCATCTGGCATCGCCGGAATATGCAAATGCGTATCAATCAACGGCCCTTGATAATACTCTTTAGGATACGTTTGTGTTACAACCGCAGGACAAGAACTTGATCCCATCGCTGTTTCAATTCTCTTTTTCCACACTTTTTGCTCAAATGTAAGTTCAATCTTCTTCTCTACTGTAACTTTTTTCTCAACTGTAATATTTTTCTCTATGTCAACTTTTTGTTCTATTTTTTCTTTCACACTTTCATTTGCTTTTTCCACAATTATATTTTTAGATTCATTTTGTAATACCGGCGTCGAGACTATTTTTGGTGTAACCCTAGAAGTTGATTGCAACAAAGGAGAAGAACTATCTGAAGGAGAAGAGATGTCAGCAGGAGCACAACCTACCACAAAAAGTATACAAAGTATACAAAATACACTAAACGCAAACCTACTGTTGATATATTCCCTCATTTTTTCGCCTCAGCAAACAACCCTTGCGCATTCTTATATGCAAACTTCTCCTGTACATCTTTATCCAATCGTCCAATAAACGCTCGACTATAATCATTTAACACAACGGCAACCTCTGGATCAGTGGACCACACCGAACCAACTCCTCTATCCGTATCCCATAACACTTGATTTGGATGCTTCTCAATAAACTCTTTCCACGTTTCAAGATCTTCTTTCAATAATGTTTCCTTATTTTTAAAATATGCAATGAACTCTTTTTTCGTATGCTCCTCATTTAACAATAACACATCTCCATACAACTCATCCACACCATAATACACATTCGGATGCTTCTCTAAAATATCCGCCACATCATTTAACGTTTTATCACACGTCCCACAATCAACCAATTGATCACCATGAAAAATAAATGTAATATCTGGATTCGCACTAAGTGTTTTCTCAAACGCCTCTTTCTGTCCTTCACCTAAATGAAAATACACAACTAATTTATGCTTGCGAATCACCGGATAAATCTCCTGCAGCCGCGCAGAATCCGGAGGCAGCGGCGGCGCACCACCAGGATGCCCATACAACCCAATCTCCCCATACCCGCGAAATAACCCCGGATGCACATTCAACATCACATCTAACTTTTTTGCATCAACTGTCGAAGAACCACCTGGACTGCCATCATTTTCCGGCGGCATGATAAACGGAATAAATCTACCCGGATACTTCCCCATTGCCAATTTCACCAATTCAACCGACTCATTCACAATTGGCTCCCACACCGCAAAAAACACAAGCGCACCACTTGTATTCTCCGCATCCAACATACACACCCATTCATTAAGACTTCGCTTTATCCCAATATTGCTTCCCGTATAATACGAATCCTCAAATCCCGGCTCCCCATCCGGCAAACTCTGCATATGAATATGCGCATCAAACATCGGACCGCGATAATACCCATCAGGCAGCGTCATCGGATCACGAGGTTTCGGACAATCAACCTCTGCAAACGCTTTGTCAAACACCCTCTTCCAATGTTTCTCAGCAACAGAAAGTTCTTTTTCTTGGACATTTTCTGTAACAGGTAGTTCTTTTGTAACAGCAATCTCTTTTTTTGGAGAAACAGTCTCTTTTACTTGTTTAACATTTTGTCCCGCATACTCATTTTTTTTAATATTATTTTGAATATTATCTTCTATTTTTGGTAAAGGAGAATCACTCCTCTTTTGCATCGGCTCAATTTCCACATCAACATCGCTTTTATCCACCTCACAAGAAACAACTAAAAGTAAGACAACCAAAATCAACAACACCAACACACCCCTCTTTTTCATATAGCTAAGAAAAGACGTAAACTATAAAAACTTAACTCTTTTAAGCCCCACATAGGAATCAACTTTCTACCTCTCTGATACATACCTCTTCCCATCCACAAATACCTTCCCACCCCCCACTTCTTTAATTACACCATCCACCTTCGTATCATATAAATAAATCTGTGCCGTATCATGAGCCACCACATCACCCATAATTGTAGAATCATAAAATTGATAGCTCACATTCTCACGAGCAATCGCAAGCGAAGACACACTATTGCGCACAACAATAATTGCATTCCCACTATTTGACTGTAAATCCGCCAGATCCGAATCCTCAATTTCCACCCTAGCATTATTAAACGCCTGCGGATACCAATCACGCACAAACGTATGAACTAAATGCAAAGTATTTGTATCATAATCAAGCACATAATCCTCATACGTTTTCGTCTTTAAATCTTTAACTTTCACAATCACCTCAGACTTCTCCCAATCCGACCCCGCATTAATGCCAATCGTCATCTTCGAATTCACAAACGTTACATTTGTATTCTTATCAAGCGTAGAACCCCAATCAGTAAACGTTGAATGAACCGTATCAATCTTCATAACTCCATTCTCATTTGGGATAAGTAAATCATATTTTTCTGTATACCCCTGCGGCAGTTCAAATATCCCACTTACATTCGTTAATACAAGTTCAAAAAACAAATTACTATTCGCAGCTGCAACTCTTACATTTGAACTCAACGTTAATCCCACCGTACTATCCGAAATGAAAAATTCCGAATCCCCGCTCGCCCCATGCCATGGGCTACAGCAATCCTCTCCATGTACGTTTTTAAAAACCACATGCGCCCCATCTTCATATTGAAAATTAAACCACTTACCCTGCGTATGCAATTCCACATCTTTCATCTCTAATCCACCTCTATCACGAATATAGACCCGAAACTGCTGGCTATATTCCTGCTCAAAAAAGAGAGCCGAATTCTGCACAATCAATTTTCCCGAGCCATTCACAATCAGATTTCCTCGCAATTTAAAATTAGTATCTTTGATTACATATTCTCCGGAGGAAATGATTAAATCGCCCTCAATCTTTTTCTCAACACGTTTATCAACACGTATTATATCATCATTTTGTGAATTGGTATTCTTTATTTTTTCCAATAGAGATTCATCTTTTTTTTCTAATTTTTCGGGAAAATAGAGGACGTCATTTTTTTTATGTTCGAAAGTATTTTCTGGCAGTACAACTTCTTCTCCCTCAACTCCCTCCTCCTGACACCCAACTGCCAATAGAAAAAAAAACAACATAACTGCAATTAGATAAAATATAAAGTTTAATTTCATTACCTATAACCTCTTTTTATGCTAAACACACTCAAACGTTAAACGCACTCTGATAACTTCAACTCCAGTTGAACCTATCCAGGCATAACTTCAAACCAAGTTGAAGTTATCCAGTTAAACGCACTTTTTCATTTGTAACAGTTAAACGCACTCAGTAAAAATCCCAATCGCAGCAGAGCTGCGGGGTATAAGACCCATTTTCTTTGAATTAAACATAATAATCCCGCTCATCTAACCAAACTCCTTCCTTTCATCTCTGTTGGCTTTTTCAAACCCATCGCAGCCAAAACAGTCGGCGCAACATCCTGCAACCCCCCCGTTAAGCGCAATCTTTTCAATCCTCTAAACGTTCCTTTTCTATCGCCATCCACCATCACAAACGGAACCGGCGCTGTCGTATGACACGTATTACATTCACCTAGCATATCCTCACAATTCCCATGATCCGCCGTAATAAACACCACCCCTTTAAACCCACGAACAATCCGCCCCAACTCTACATCAATCGCTTCAACCCCTTTAATTGTAGCCTTCACATTTCCCGTATGCCCAACCATATCCGCATTCGCAAAATTCACCACAAAAAAATCATACGC